>JAABUL010000016.1_pt1 | contig 262370 bp, 222 predicted proteins | sample 5559151 | NCBI WGS metagenome assembly JAABUL01 (sample SAMN10711876, study PRJNA513368) | rock metagenome | isolation source: Antarctica rocks | place: Antarctica: Victoria Land, Pudding Butte sud
AGGTGAGGGCGGCGTCGCCCTGCTTGAGGGTGCGGGTCTGGTGGAGGTGGCCGAAGGAGGGGGGGAGAGGCGATTTGCTGGAGTGCTCGGCGACGATGAGCGCGGCGGGGGCGAGGAGGGGCTGGGCGCGGGAGCTGCCGAGGAGGGCGAGGGTGGAGGTGTACTCGGCGGCGGCCTCGTAGGGGGGGTCGAGGAAGAGGATGTGGAAGGGCTGGGTGGGGGTGGGGTGAGGCCGGTCATGGAAGAGGTCAAGAAGGCGATCCAGGGCGGCGGTGGAGCTGCGGGGTTCGAGGGTGAAGCCGGAGGTGATGCCGAGGGTGTGGAGGTTGGAGCGGAGCGCGACGAGGGCGGGGGCGGCGCGTTCGGCGAAGAGGACGTGAGCGGCGCCGCGGCTGAGGGCCTCGATGCCGACGGCGCCGGTGCCGGCGTAGAGGTCGGCGAAGCGGGCGCCGGGAATGCGGGGCGAGAGGATGTTGAAGAGGGTCTCGCGGAGGCGGTCACTGGTGGGTCGGGTGAGCGGGCCGCGGGGAGCTACGAGCGGGCGCGAACGGTAGGTTCCGGCGATGACGCGCATGGCTGATGGTACCTGCGGGGCTCGGACCGACGGGGGCGGTAATTTCGTCCGGCTGTGCTGGGAATGCTCCGAAGCGGGGCGGTGATTAATCCCAACCGGGCGGGATTCATCCGAACCGGGCGGGATTCATCCGAACCGGGCGGGGATTCATCCGAACCGGGCGGGGATTCATCCGAACCGGGCGGGGATTCATCCGAACCGGGCGGTGATTGATCCGAACCGTACAATGGGAGCTATGCGAGGATGGAGCTTTGCCGCGGGCCGGTGGTTCGGAGTGGAGCTGCGGATGCATGCCTTTTTCCTGCTGCTGCTGGGGGTGTCGGTGGGAGCGGCGGTGTATGCGGGGGCTTCCGCCGGACGCGGTGTTCTGCTGTGGCTGCTGATGGTAGCGGCGGTGGGGGTGCGCGAGATGGCGCGGGCGATGGCGGCGGCATGGGAGGGGATGGAGCTGAGGAGCATCCTTTTGTTGCCGACGGGCGGCCTGCTGACGTTTGGGACCGCTGCGGCGAATGAGACGGCATCGACGGCAAAGACGCGGTGGCGGATGGCAGCCGTGGGACCGATCGCCAATTTTGGGTGTGGCCTGGTGCTGGCGGGGCTGATGCTGTCGCTGACGCCGGGGCTGGAGCTGTGGGGGCATCCGTGGCTGACGCCGACGCGGCTGCTGCGGTCGGCGGTGTGGGTGAATGTGCTGCTGGGGGCGGTGAACCTGCTGCCGGCGGCGCCGCTGGATGGGGGACGTGTGCTGCGGGGGGTATTGGCGCGGTCGAAGGGCGTGATGCAGGGGGCGCGGACGGCGGCGGCGCTGGGACAGGTGCTGGCGATCGGGCTGGTGGTGGGCGGGGTGTCCACCGGCAGCGTGTGGCTGACGGTGCTGGGGGTGCTGATGATGTTTGGGCCGCAGGTGGAGAGCGACAGCCTGCTGCTGGACAGCGATGTGGATGCAGTGACGATGCGGGATGTGATGCTGCGGAACTTCAATACGATCTCAGCCTCGGAGACGCTGGAGGGGGCGCTTGAAAATGCGGTGCACTCGCTGCAGGATGTGTTTCCGGTGGTGCGTGGGGGCAATGTGGTGGGCGCGGTGTCGCGGCAGGGGATTGTGGAGGCGCTGCGGGCGGAGGGCAACGGGTATGTGCAGGGGGTGATGACGCGAACGCTGGCGACGGCGCGACCGGATGACTCGCTGGTGAAGACACTGCGGCGGATGATGGGGGCGACGGGGGTGCAGATGGTGCCGGTGGTCGAGGGGGAGCGGGTGGTGGGGATTATTACGCCGCAGAACCTGGCGCACTCGATGCGGATGCTGAACCAGCGGCGAAGGCTGCGGCGACCCGAGCGGTAAAGGAAATGGAAGAAGAGACGGTCAGCGGAGAGACGGTGCGCGAACCGACTTTAGACGGAGAGACGGTCAGCGAAGAGACAGTTAGCGAAGCGGCGGGGACTCCCGGCGAGGGCGACGGTTTGCCGCTTGAGGCGGATTGGGAGACGGGGCGGGTGCGAGGGCCGCTGGCTCCGGGGCTCTACCTGGTGGCGACGCCGATCGGCAACCTAGAGGACATCACGTTGCGGGCGTTGCGGGTGCTGCGCGAGGCCGACCGCATTGCGTGCGAGGATACGCGGCAGACGGGGAAGCTGCTGAACCACTTCGGGATCAACACGCCGACGGTGAGCTACCACAGGCACAACGAGGCGGGGCGGGCTCGAGAGCTGGTTGCGGAACTGCTGGACGGCGGCAAGATCGCGGTGGTGACGGATGCGGGAACCCCGGGGATTGCCGATCCGGGCGCAGAGATCGTTGCGGCGGCGATTGCGGCTGGGGTGGCGGTGGTTCCGGTGCCGGGAGCGAATGCGGCGGTAGCGGCGTTGATTGCGAGCGGGCTGGGAACGGATTCGGGATTTGCGTTTCACGGATTTCTGCCGGCCAAGGCGGGCGCCCGGCGGAGTCTGCTGGAGGGTCTGCTGGGGAGGATGCGGGCAGCTTCTTCAGCGGGGGAAGGCGCGATGACGCATGTATTCTACGAGACGCCGCACCGGATTCTAGAGGCGCTTGGGGATGTCGAGGCGGTGTTCGGGGGTGGGCAACGGGTGGCGGTCGCGCGGGAGCTGACGAAGCTGCATGAGGAGTTCTTGCGGGGGACGGTGGCGGAGCTGCGGGTGGAGTTGGCGGGGCGAGGGAGCGTGCGGGGAGAGATGGTGCTGATGCTGGCGGGCGAGGTCGATGCCGTTGCCACTGACTCGGGGAGTGTGGCGGCGGCAGTGTGGCGACTGGTGACGGAGGGTGTGGAGGAGAAGGAGGCGCTGAAGCGGGTGGCGCGGGAGCGGGGGATGGGCAAGAGCGAGGCTTACCGGGAGTGGCAGCGGGGGAAGAGGAAGTAGATTCGGGGCTGTGGGCGGCGAACTTTGGGGCTGGAACTTCTTACGTATTCTTGCGTAAGAGCTCTGTGAAGGCCGGCGAGGAACTCTCGATGATCACACTTTTTGTTCTGATGGCGCTGTATTTTCTACCCACGATCGTAGCCGCACATCGGGGGCATGAAGTTACCGGAATCTTGCTGCTGAACCTGTTCCTGGGATGGACGGTGATTGGGTGGATGGCGATGCTGGTATGGGCGCTGGCGGCGCGGCCACGGTGCGTGGTTTATGCGAGGCCGGGTGCGTATCCGTATGGTCGAAGGTATCCGTAGGCAGACGGTGTTCGCTTCGCACGGGATCAGGGCAAGAGACGCGAAGGCGACGATGAGAGCAACTGCAAAGGCCAATACTGTGGTTCTTCCGCTTCGCTCAGAATGACAACGGTTTGAGGCAATGGGTGCGCTTACCAGGGCAGGGTCTTGTCAAGGTGGATGTAGCTGCTGGTGGGGCCGTCGTCGGGAAGGGTGGCGAGGTCGACCTCGGTCTTTGCGCCTTCGGGGATCTCGAGCATGGCTCCGTCGCCGCCCATCTCTGTCTTGACCCAGCCGGGGTGGGCTGAGTTAACCTTGATCTTGGTATCGCGGAGGGCGTGGGCGAGGTGGACGGTGAAGCTGTTGAGCGCGGCCTTGGAGGAATCGTAGGCGAGTAGCTTGGCGTCGTAGATGGGCGACTTGGGAGTGGCGTGGAGGGTGATTGAACCGAGGATGCTGGAGACGTTGACGATGCGGCCGGCGGGGCTCTTGCGGATGAGCGGAAGCAGCGCCTGGGTGAGCGCGACGACGGCGAAGAAGTTCGTGTCGAAGGTGGCGCGGAGGTCTTGCTGGCTGACGGTGGCGGAGGTGTTGGCCATCATGTCCTCCGATTCGAGCATGACGCCGGCGTTGTTGATGAGGATGTCGAGGTGGCCGAAGTCGTGCTCGATGGCGGTTTTGGCGGCGGCGATGTGGGCCGGATTGACGACGTCGAGGTGAAGAAAGCGGGCGTCAATGCCCTCCGAGCGGAGCTGTGCGGCGGCCTGCTCGCCCCTCCCCTGATCACGTGCTCCGATGAGGACGGTGTTGCCGAGCTTGCCGAGCTGCCGGGCGGTTTCGAGGCCGATGCCCTTGTTTGCGCCGGTGATGAGGGCGACCTTTTTCTGCTGGCTCATGCTGTTTCTCCTTTGGTGAGGTTAGGGCTCGAGAGGCTGGTTCTTCGCTGCGCTCGGGATGACAAGGTGAGCAGAAGCAACACGGGGATCTCTCTTACTTTGCGCTTTGCGCTCCGGTCGAGATGACGGTGTGCGGGCCAGTTTCACCGCAAGTGCCCCGTTGCAGGCGAAGAACAGCGGATTAGTTGGTGGGGCGGCCTTTGACGCGGTCGTAGACGTAGAGGTCGGAGGTGGTGCCGAGGCTTTCGTTGTAGAGGGAAAGGGCGCCGGCGGCTTCTTTGAGCTCTTCGGAGAACTCGTGGATGGCGCGGAGGTGGTCGGCGGTGGCGGGGATTTCGAGCCGGCTGGATTTTAGGAATTTCTGGTAGCCGCGGTCGAGGAGACGGGAGATCTCACCGTTGAGGAGCCAGCCGGGGCGGGAGAGGATCTCGACCTGCCCGTCGGGAGCGGGGGCGATGACGGCGGCACAGCCATACTTCGAGACCTTGACGGCATTGGGGAAGGCGTTGGGCGCGCGTTTTGCACCTTCCTGGGCGGGAGCCACATCAAACCGTTGGGAGCCGAGGATGGAGAGGACGTCGTTGAAGCTGCGCTGCGGTGCCTTTTTTGCCATAGAGGGGTAGTTCGGTAGACTCGGGTTAACTGTCGCACATCCTCCGGTCGTCATCAATTGACGGGGGAGGTTGGGTGCGGGATTGGGTGTTGGATCGAATGATTGCCGTGGACAAGTCGCTGGGCTCGACGCTTCTCGATCGCATCGGGAATACGCCGCTGGTGCGTCTGGAGTCGCTGACAGCCGATATGCCGGGGGTGCAGATTCTGGGCAAGGCGGAGTGGATGAATCCGGGCGGAAGCGTGAAGGACCGGGCGGCCTCGGCGATTGTGCTGGATGCGGAGCGGCGGGGCCTGCTGCGGTTCGGGCAGAGGGGGCCAAAGGCGAAGAGGCTGCTGGATGCCACGAGCGGAAATACCGGGATCGCGTACGCGATGCTGGGGGCGGCGCTGGGTTTTCCGGTGACGCTGTGCATGCCGTCGAATGTGTCGCCGGAGCGAAAGAAGTATGTCGACATTTATGGGGCGGAGGTGGTGTGGACGAATCCGGCGGACGGGTCGGATGGAGCGATCCGAAGGGCGCGTGAGCTGACCGCCGCGGAGCCGGACCGGTACTTCTATGCCGACCAGTATTCCAATGAGCAGAACTGGAAGGAGCACTTCCGAACGACAGCGAACGAGATCTGGGAGCAGACGGAGGGGCAGATCACCCATTTTGTCGCGGGGCTGGGAACGAGTGGGACGTTTGTGGGGACGACGCGGCGGCTGAAGGAGCTGAATCCGGGGATCCGGTGTGTGTCGATGCAGCCGGACTCTCCGTTCAACGGGCTGGAAGGATTGAAGCATATGGCGACGGCGATCGTTCCGAAGATCTACGACCCGACGCTGGCGGATGCGGACGTAGAGATGGAGACGGAGCGGGCGTATGCGATGGCGAAGCGGCTGGCGCGGACGGAGGGCCTGCTGGTGGGCGTGAGCGCCGCGGGGGCGGCGGCGGCTTCGGTGCGAGTCGCGGAGGAGGAGGCGCGGGCGGGGCGCGAGGCGGTGATTGTGACGGTGCTGTGCGACTCGGCGGAGAAGTATATGAGCGAGCGGTTCTGGACGGAGGGCTGATGCTGCGATTGAACTACGCCGACTATGCGGAGCTGCGGGCGCATGGCGAGGAGGCGTATCCGAACGAGTGCTGCGGGATCCTGCTGGGGAGGGCGGATGAGGCGGGGGGCAATGAGGTTCGGACGTTGATGCGGGCGGGCAATACGCGGACGGATTCGGCGCATAACCGCTACCACATCTCGCCGTTGGAACTGATCCAGGCGCAGCGTGTGGGTCGGGAGTCGGGCCTGGAGATTATCGGGTTTTACCACTCGCATCCGGATCATCCGGCGCGGTGGTCGGAGACGGACTTCGCGGAGGCGCACTGGCTGGGCTGCTCGTATGTGATTACGGCAGTGGGGCAGGGTAAGGCGGCGGTGACGAACTCGTTCCGGCTGGCGGGTGCGGCTGAGGATGAGAAGAGGTTTGTGGACGAGGCGATCGAGATCAGCGTGCAGGGTGCTGACCGCGACGTTGCGGGAGTTCTGGAGATGGAAGGGGAAAAGGCATGAAGGTACACATACCCACGCCGTTGCGGCAGTACACGAGGCACAAGGAGACGGTTGAGGTATCGAGCTCGTCGGTGCAGGGAGCGCTGGATGCGCTGGTGATGGACTCACCGGAGCTGCGGAAGCACCTGTTTACGGAGGAGGGCAAGCTGCGCTCGTTCGTGAATGTTTACCTGAACGACGAGGATATCCGGTATCTGCCGCAGCGTGAGGACACCGCGACAACCGAGGTGGATGAGATGACGATTATTCCGTCGATTGCGGGCGGGAGAGGGAGTGATGGCAATGGAAACTCTGATTGCGGAGAATGAGGCGAAGACAAGGGCGGCGGAGCTGCCGAAGCTGACGAATGAGGAGATTTCGCGCTACTCGCGGCATCTGATCCTCCCCGAAGTGGGCATGGGAGGGCAGCAGAGGCTGAAGGCGGCCAAGGTATTGTGTGTGGGGACGGGCGGGTTGGGGGCTCCGCTGGCTTTGTATCTCGCGGCGGCGGGTGTGGGAACGATCGGCCTGGTGGACTTCGATGTCGTGGATGAATCGAACCTGCAGCGGCAGATCATCCACTCGCAGGCGACGGTGGGCAAGCTGAAGGTCGATTCGGCCGAGATCATGATTAATGGGCTGAACAAGAACACCAAGGTGGTGAAGCACAACACGATGCTGACGAGCGCGAACGCGATGGAGATCCTGAAGGACTATGACGTGATCGCGGACGGCACGGACAACTTTCAGACGCGGTACCTGGTGAACGACGCCTGCGTGCTGCTGGGTAAGCCGAATGCGTACGGATCGATCTTCCGGTTCGAGGGGCAGGCGAGTGTGTTCGGGCTGCCGGAGGGGCCTTGCTACCGGTGCCTGTATCCGGAGCCGCCGCCGCCGGGGCTGGTGCCCTCGTGCGCGGAAGGCGGCGTGCTGGGGATCTTGCCGGGGCTGGTGGGGATCATTCAGGCGACGGAGACGATTAAGCTGATTCTGGGGATTGGCGAACCGCTGATCGGGCGGTTGCTGCTGATCGATGCGTTGGGAATGAGCTTCCGGACGTTGAAACTGCGGAAGAATCCGGAGTGCCCGGTGTGCGGGACGCAACCGACGGTGACGGAGCTGATCGACTACGATCAGTTCTGCGGTGTACCGAAGCCGGCCGAGGTTGGGCCGCTGGAAGTGGCGAGGGATAAAGCTGTGGCCGATGCAACGGTGGTCGATGGAATTCCGCAGATCTCGGTGGAGGAGTTGAAGCGCAAGCTGGATGCGAAGGAGGACGTGTTTGTGCTCGATGTGCGTGAGCCGCACGAGTATCCGATTGCAAACCTGGGCGCGCCCTTGATTCCGGTGGGCGATGTGGAGAGACGTCTGGCCGAGCTGGCGGACAAGAAGGATGCGGAGATCGTGGTGCATTGCCGGTCGGGCGCGCGGAGCCAGAAGGCGGCCCTGGTGCTGAAAGGTGCGGGGTTTACGCATGTGTCGAATCTGGCCGGCGGGATTCTGGCATGGGCGGACAAGATCGATCCGACGATGCCGAAGTATTAGGTCGTTATCGGTTACAGATCTCAATTGTCCGTAGCTTGCAGCGATCGGAAGGTCGAGGGGCAGGGAGCGATGCTTCCCTGCTCTTTTATTTTTGCCTTGAGCGCTATCGATGGGGGAAGGGCAACAACAAAGACGAGGCAATAGATCAGTCGCTTCGGCTTCGACTTCACTCCGGCCTTCGGCAGAGAGGAAGTCCTGCTTCGGAGGCGGTAGATGCCGGGCTGAAGCCGCCCGGCTCTACCTAGAAGCGAGAGAGCGCCACAGACTTGAAGCCAAGCACCACAGTAGTCTCCTATGTTTTTCGGATTTAGAGGTTGGCATGAGAGTGCAGATACAGGGGTCTCTCCACTGCCCCCTTCGACTCGCGCTGCTCGCTCAGGATTCGATCGAGATGACGGCGCTCAGGGTAGCGGGGGCTCGGGAAAGACCTCACGGGCGGCGATCTCGGCGCTAGTCTTCGGCCTTGTCTTCGACGGTGAGCATCTGGAGGTCGAGTGGGGGATCGAGCATGCAGTCCATCGCGGCGATGGAGGAGACGGCGGAGGTGATGGTGGAGGTGAGGCAGGGCTCGGTGGTGACGACGAAGGGGAGGCGGTGCTTGGGGTGGCCGGGGCGCTGCAGGATGGAGTCAATGTTGGCACCGACTTCCGCGAGGGCGCCGGCGATTGCGGAGACGATACCGGGCTTGTCGTCGACGATGAAGCGCAGGTAATGCGGGGCGACGAACTCGCCGGTGACCTCTCTTGGTTCGGTCGGCAGCGTGACGGAGGTGGAGTTCTGGGCGACGGCGAGGAGATCGCTGACGATGGCGACGGCGGTCGGGTTGCCGCCTGCGCCGTGGCCGGAGAAGACCACGTCGCCGCCGAACTCGCCCGAGGTGACGACCATGTTCTGGGTGCCGTGCGACCAGGCAATGGGCGAGGCGAGGGGGACGAGCATGGGGGCGACGCGAGCGTGGACGAGTTTGCCGAGGGGGCCGTCGAGTTGGGCGCGGGAGACCTGGCGGATGGTCGAGCCGAGCTCCCGGGCGTACTGGAAGTCTATGGCGGAGACGGGCGCGATGCTCTGGGTGGAGACGCGGTCGGGGTCGAGCTCGACGTGAAGGGCGACGCGGGCGAGGATGCAGAGCTTGGCGCGGGCGTCGAGGCCGTCTATATCGGAGGATGGATCGGCTTCGGCATAGCCGGCGGCCTGTGCCCGCTGAAGGCTATCGGCGTAGCTGGCGCCGGCTTCCATGTGGCTGAGAATGAAGTTGCAGGTGCCGTTGACGATGCCGCTGAGGCGGGTGATGCGGTCTCCCTGCAGGCCTTGCAGGGTTGCGGGAATGACGGGGACGCCGCCGGCAACGGCTGCGTTGAAGCGGAGGTGGACGCGGTGTTGGAGGGCGAGCCGGGCTAGGGCGGCGCCGCGGTAGGCGATGAGCTGCTTGTTGGCGGTGACGACGGATTTTCCGGACTCGATGGCGCGAGAGAGCCACCGCTCGATCGGGTCGAGGCCGCCGATGGTCTCAATGAGGACGTCCACGCCGGAGGTGAGGATGTCTTCGATGTTCTCGGTCCACACGGTGGCTTCGGGGACGAGGCGGGCGGCTTCGGAGGTGCGTTTCCGGGTAACGGAGCGGTTAAAAATGTAGGTCAGCTCGATGCCGGGGAAGGACTGCGCGGCCAGGACGCGGGCGACAGAGCTGCCTACCGTTCCGAAGCCAAGGAGGGCGACGCGCGTGGATCGGGAGGCCGGGTCAAAGCCTGAGGTCATGGTCGAGGTGGCTCCCTTCAATCAGCAGCTTCGGATCGGTACTATCGGAATATGTAACCGACTGGGATCAGATATGTAACTGGATGGGATCAGTAGTCTGTTTTGCAGGAGCTCCGCTGCCATGCCGCGAAGCTGGACCAGGCCTGCTCCGGGAGCAGGGGGCGAATGGGGATGCTGCGCTGGTCATGAGGGCGGCCGACCTCCCCGTAGAGGAACGAATCGTCGAAGCCCGCGCGCGCGGCATCGGCGGCGGAGTTGCCGAAGAAGATGGCGCTGAGCCGCGACCAGTAGATGGCGGCGAGGCACATGGGGCAGGGCTCGCAACTGGTGTAGATCTCGCAGCCGTTGAGCTGAAAGGTGTTGAGAGCGGCGCAGGCCTGGCGGATGGCGGTGACCTCGGCGTGGGCGGTCGGGTCGTTGGTGGAGGTGACGCGGTTGACGCCGGTGGCTACGATTTGACCGTTGCGCACGATGACCGCGCCGAAGGGTCCGCCGCAGTTGTCGGCCACGTTTGCGGTCGCGAGATCGATCGCCTGCTGCATGAATCTTGGGTCCGGCTGCAGAGGCGTTCGGTATTCTGGGTGCGCTTGAGAACTTCGAGACATGGGATCGTGAGCCTATGGTACAGGCATTTTTATCGGATCGGATCATCACGCCCGAGGGTGTCCGCAAGGGCGCGCTGGTGGTGGAGAACGGGTGGATTCGCGATGTTTGCCGGCTCGCAGAGATGCCCGGAGAGGCGGAACGACTGGACTGCGGCGGGGCGGCGCTGCTGCCCGGCCTCCTTGACACGCATGTGCACCTGAACGAGCCGGGACGGGCGGATTGGGAGGGATTCGGAACGGGAACGCGGGCGGCTGCAGCGGGGGGAGTTACAACGCTGGTGGATATGCCGCTGAACTGCCTGCCGGAGACGACGACCGTCGATGCGCTCGATCGGAAGCGGGAGGCGGCAGAGGGCAAGTGCTGGGTTGACTGGGCGAGTTGGGGCGGCGTGGTGGCGGAGAATGCCGGGCATTTGGGTGGATTGGCGAAGGCGGGTGTGCCGGGATTCAAGTGCTTTCTGATCTACCCGGGGTGCGACGGGTTGACGATGGTGGACGAACGGCAGCTTGAGGCTGCCCTGCCCGAGGTGGCGGCGACGGGGCTGCCGCTGCTGGTGCATGCGGAGCTTGCGGGACCGATTGAGCGAGCGACGGCGGGTCTGCGCGACGCGGACTGGCGGAGGTACGAGACGTACCTGGCATCGCGGCCGGACGAGGCGGAGTTGCTGGCGATACGGCTGCTGCTGCGGTTGTGCGGTCAGTATCATTTCCAGTTACATATTGTTCACCTATCGACGGCGCTGGCGCTTCCGGAGCTGAGGGCGGCGAAGGCAGAGGGGCTCCCGGTGACGGTGGAGACGTGCCCGCACTACCTGCGGTTTGCCGCGGAAGAGATCGCGGAGGGGTCGACGTTGCTGAAGTGTGCTCCACCGATACGCGGGCGGGAGAACCGGGAGGCGTTGTGGGGAGGTCTGCGCGATGGTGTGATCGACATGGTGGTGACGGATCATTCGCCGTGTCCGCCAGAGATGAAGCGGGCGGAGACGGGGCGGTTCGACCTGGCGTGGGGCGGGGTGGCGAGTCTGTCTATTGCGCTGCCGGTGATGTGGACGGAGTGCCAGCGGCGCGGCTTTGGGCTGGAGGATGTGGCGCGATGGATGAGTTCGGCGCCGGCGGCGCTTGCGGGGATGAGTGGGCGGGCGGGAGCGTTGAAGGCTGGGCGGGAGGCGAACTTCCTCGTCTTCGACACGGAGGTGGAGCAGACGGTGGATGCGGGGCAGCTGCATACGCGGCACGCGATCAGTCCGTATGTCGGAGAGCGGGTGCGCGGCCGGGTCGTGGCGACGTATCTGCGGGGAGAGGCGGTGTGGAGCGACGGCGGGTTCGCGGCGACGGCGCATGGGCGCGAGATCAGGGTATGATCGGCCGAACGATGAACGCTGTCCTGGAGCGATGGAATGGACTTGATCCGGAGGCTGCGGCGGCGGAGGTGCTTCCCTGCTGCGGGTCGCGGGCGTGGGCCCGGAATTTGACGGCTCGGCGACCGCTGCTGGAAGAGGCTGAGGTTGTGGCGGCGAGCGATGCCGTGTGGTGGGGTTTAACGGAGCGAGACTGGAATGAGGCGTTCGCGAGCCATCCGCGGATCGGGGAGGCGGAGGTGGTGGGCGTGACGACAGCCAGGTCTCTTGCATGGAGCGGTCAGGAACAAAGTGAGGTTGCAAAAGAGGAGGGCCGTGTCGCGCGAGGGCTCTACGAGGGTAACCGCGCGTACGAAGCAAGGTTCGGGAGAACGTTTATCGTGTTCGCGAGCGGGAAGAGTGGACAGGAGATCCTGGGCATTCAGAATGCGAGCATGAAAAATGATGTGCAGACAGAGGTGCACGAGGCCGCAGAGCAGCAGCGGCTGATCACGCGGCTACGGCTGCGGCGATGGATGGAGGCGGAGTAGGTATGGGCATCTCGACCCATGTTTTGGATACGTCGCTGGGGTCGCCGGCCGTGCATGTGGCGGTGTCGCTCTCGCGGAGAGCGGGTGCGGCCTGGGAGGAGATTGGGAGCGGCGCGACCGATCAGGATGGGCGGTGCCGGGAGCTTTACCAAAGCGCGGAGATGCAGGCGGGTGTGTACCGGGTGCGCTTCGAGACGGCGGAGTATTTTGCGAGGGTGGGAGTTCGGGGGCTCTATCCATTTGTGGAGATTGCGTTTGAGGTGTTGGCCGGGGAGCGGCACTACCATGTGCCTCTGCTGCTGACGGCGAACGGGTATACGACGTACAGGGGAAGCTGACGGAATGGTCGAGCTGGCGGAGAATCGTTACGGCAAATCGCGCGTGCGGCTGATGAAGGTGACACGCAAGGATGGCGTGCACGAGGTGTACGACTGGACGGTGGAGGTGCTGCTGCGGGGGGAGTTTACGGCGGCGCACGTGGAGGGGGATAACCGGCGGATTCTGCCGACGGACACGATGAAGAACATGGTGTACTCGATCGCTCGCAGGAGCTCGGAGACGACGATGGAAGGGTACGCAAAGGAGCTCACGGCAGTGTTGCTGGAGCGGAATACGCCTGTGGACTCGGCGACGGTGGGGGTGCGGAGCGCGTTGTGGAAGCGGCTGACGATCGACGGCGGGCCGGACCCGGTGAACTTCATGCGGGGCAGCGGGGAGCAGCAGACGGCGGAGGTGGAGCGATGGAGGGATGGACGGGTTCGAGTGACCTCCGGCCTGGAGGACATGGTGCTGCTGAAGACCGCCGGATCGAGCTTCGAGGGATTTATCCAGGACGAATGGACGACCTTGAAGGAGACGGGTGACCGGCTGCTGGGGACGGCAGTGCGATCCAGCTGGGCCTATGTAACCGAAATGGTTGCGTATGACGAGGCGCGACGGGAGATACGGGAGACGATGCTGCGGACCTTTGCGCGACACAGGAGCCGGTCGGTGCAGCAGACCTTGTACGCGATGGCGGAGGCGGCGCTGGGGTGCTGCGGGGAGATCGACGAAATCGAGGTGGTGATGCCGAACAAGCATTGCCTGCTGGTGGACCTGTCGCGATTCGGGCAGGACAATCCCAATGAGATCTTTGTGCCGACGGATGAGCCGCATGGGTACATTGAGGCGCGTGTGCGGCGGCGCCCATGATGGGCGAGGACTTGCGAGCCGCGGCCGAGAGGGCCATCGCCCGGTGCCGGGAGATCTCGGCTTACACGGAGGTGGCGGGCGAGACGACACGGCCGTTTCTGTGCGAGTCGGCTCGTGAGGTGCAGGCGCTGCTGCAGGGCTGGATGGAACGGGCGGGGATGTCGGTTCGACTGGATGCGGCCGGAAATGTTCGCGGAGTCTATGCGGGAACGGGCGAGAGAGGGGCGCGGCTGCTGATCGGATCGCATCTGGATACGGTGCCGAATGCAGGGGCGTTTGACGGCATTCTCGGGGTGGTTCTGGGCGTGGCTGCGGTGGAGGAGTTGCGGGGAGAGAGGCTGCCGATTGCGATCGAGGTGATCGGGTTTTCGGAGGAGGAGGGGGTTCGATTTTCGCGGCCGTTCCTGGGAAGCATGGCTCTGACCGGAAGGTTGGACGAGCAGATATTGGAACTGCGGGATGGAGACGGTGTGAGTGTGAGGGAGGCGTTGGGAGGCTTTGGGCTGGAGCCTTCAGGGCTGGGCGCGGCAGTGGCGGATGCGGACGCGATGGGATTTCTGGAGGTGCATATCGAGCAGGGGCCGGTGCTGGAGAGCGCTGGTCGAGGGCTGGGTGTGGTCGAGGCGATCGCCGGGCAGACGCGGTTGCTGATGACGTTTACCGGGCGGTCGAACCATGCGGGAACGACGCCGATGGCGCTGCGGCAAGACCCGGTGGGGGCCGCGGCGGAGTGGATGGTGGAGGTGGAGGCGAGGGCTCGAAGAACGCCTGGACTGGTGGCAACGGTGGGACGCCTGGAGGCGAGACCTGGAGCAGCCAATGTGATCGCGGGTGAGGTAACGGCGTCGCTTGACGTGCGGCATGCGGAGGATGAGGTGCGGGCGGAGGCGGTTGGGTCGCTGATGGATTTTGCACGTGGCGCGGGATCGCGGCGCGGGGTTGCGATGACGGCGGTGACGACGATGGAGCAGGCGGCGGCGCCCATGTCGCCGGGGATGGTCGAGGCGCTTGAGAGGGCGGCAGCGCGGGCGGGGTATGCGGCCGAGCGGATGACCAGCGGGGCGGGCCATGATGCAATGGTATTGGCGGAGCGGATGCCGGCGGCGATGCTGTTTGTGCGGTCGCCGGGAGGTGTGAGTCATCATCCGGAGGAACGAGTGCTGGTCGAGGATGTCGAAGCGGCGATCGAAACCGTGATGGAGTTTTTGACCTCGCTGCGGGATGAGGGGACGGAACGGGCGATGACGATCCATAGGCTGGGAGCTACACGTGCATAAGCTGGGCCACACACGAAGCGCGCATCGGCGCGACTACCTGCTACAGACGCCGGACAGCTTTATCCGGATTCCGCTGCCCTGTCTGACCAAGGCTATGGCGATCGTCCATACGGGGAGTGCGGCGGGCGCGGCGTTTACGGAATTCACAGTTGAGCTCGAGGCAGGTGGAGTGCTGTCGAGTGCGGGCTTGCAGCGGTTCGTCTACGTGCTGGAAGGCGAGTTGACGCTTGGGGCCTCGAACGAGGAACGCCGGATGGAGCCGGGCTCGTTCGCGTATGTGCCGGCGTCCGTGACGCACAGGTTTGTGGCGGAATCGGAGGCGCGGGCGGTGGTGATCGAGCGCCGGGCCAGGCCGGGTGACGCTGCGTCCCAGCCGCATGACGGAGCGCCCAGGTCGCGGGGCGCAGCCTTGGTTGAGGGCGGGACTGCGCTGACCGTGGGCCGGGAAGAGGACTGCGCGCCCGCGCCGCTGATGGGGGATGACGACGTGCGGGTGCGGAGCCTGATGCCGGAGGGTGTCGCATACGACTTCGCGGTGAACACGATGACCTACCAGCCGGGGGCGTCGCTGAGCATGGTGGAGGTGCATGTGATGGAGCATGGGCTGCTGATGCTCGCGGGCGGGGGTATATATCGGCTCGGGGACGAGTGGTATCCGGTGCAGGCGGGGGATTTTATCTGGATGGCGCCGTTCTGCCCGCAGTGGTTCGGAGCGATCGGCAAGCAGCCGGCGAAGTACCTGATCTACAAAGATTGGAATCAGCATCCACTGCCGTGAGATGAGGCGAAGGAGAGAGCGTGAGGGACGAGTTTTCAATCGACGGTGAACGATTGATGCGCGAACTGTTCGAACTGGCGGCGATGACGGATGCGGAGCCGGCGGCGCATGGAACGGCGGTTACGCGCATCGTGTTCAGCGAACGGGACCTGGAGGCGCGAGCCTGGCTGAAGGCCTTGGCGGCGGCGGAAGGGTTGGCCGTGCGTGAGGACGCGGTGGGCAACACTTTTGTGCGTTTGGAGGGGATGGCGCCGGAGCTGGCGGCGGTGGCAACCGGGTCGCACACGGATGCGATTCCCGATGCCGGGATGTATGACGGCACGGTGGGCGTGCTGGGCGGACTGGAGGCGATGCGGGCTCTGAAGCGATCGGGGGTGCGGCTGCGGCGATCGGTCGAGCTGGTGGTGTTCACCTCGGAGGAGCCGACGCAGTTTGGGATTGGATGCTTGGGAAGCCGGCTAATGAGCGGCGTGCTGGATCCGGCGGAGGCTGACAGGCTTTGCGATCGCGATGGAGCGACGCTTGCCGAGGTGCGGAAGCGTGCGGGCTTCGGGGGCGAACTCGCGCCGGTGCGGCTGGCTGAGGGCCACTATGCAGGATGGGTGGAGCTGCACATCGAGCAGGGTCCGCTGCTGGAGCGGAAGGCCACGGAGGGAGGCGGCGCGAGCATCGGGATCGTGACGGAGATCGCGGCGCCGGCGGGGTACCGGTTCACGGTAGAGGGGCTGGGAGGACATGCGGGCGCGCTGCTGATGCCGGATCGCCGCGATGCGCTATGCGCGGCGGCGGAGGTGATCCTGGCGGTGGAGCGGTGCGCGCTGGCGACCGGGTCTGTCGATACCGTAGCGACGGTGGGGACGTGCGGAGTTTATCCGGGCGCGGTGAACAGCGTGCCCAGCCGGGTGATGCTGGAGCTGGACATCCGGGACACCGATCCGGAGCGACGCGAAGGTGTGATGCGTGACCTGCGAGGTAGGAACGCTGAGATTGCCGGGAGACGCGGGGTGCGGATCGGCGAGGAGATGGTGAACGCGGATCTGCCGGCGAGGAGTTCGGAGGAGATGGTGGCGGTGATCGAGGAGGCGTGCGCGGAGCTTGGGATCGCGTCCAGCCGGATGGTGAGCCGGGCATATCACGATTCACTTTTTATGGCGCGGATCGCTCCGATCGCGATGATTTTTATTGCGTGCCGGGGCGGAGTGAGCCATCGTCCGGATGAGTTCGCGGAGGCTGGAGACATCCTGCGCGGGGTGCGGGTGCTGACGGCAACGCTGGCTCGGTTAGCATCACGATAGGGGACCGCGGGGTCACGTCAAGGCATGGCGATCGAAGCGATCAATCCGGCGAACGGAAAGCTGCTGCAGCGGTTTGAGGCGCTGAGCGAAGCACAGGCACGGGAGCGGATCACGCTGGCGGCGGAGGCGTTCCTGAGCTACCGGATGGTGCCGGTCGAGCACCGCGCGCTGTGGATGCGGAAGCTGGCGACGCTGCTGGAGGGCGAGACGGAGGAGCTCGCGACAACGATCACGAGCGAGATGGGAAAGCCGATCGAGAGCGCGCGCCAGGAGGTGCTGAAGTGCGCGACGGTGTGCCGCTTTTACGCGGAGAATGCGGCGCGTATGCTAGCGCCGGAGCCGGTGCAGACCGAGGCGAGCAGCAGCTATGTACGCTGGGATCCGCTGGGGATTGTGCTGGCCGTGATGCCGTGGAACTTCCCGTTCTGGCAGGTCTTCCGATTTCTTGCGCCGGCGTTGATGGCGGGCAATGTCGGCTTGTTGAAGCATGCCCCCAATGTGCCGCAGTGCGCGATGGCGATCGAACGACTGACGCGGCGGGCCGGGTTTCCGCGAGGGAGCTTCCAGGCGCTGCTGCTGGAGGCCCAGCAGGTGGAGATGGTGCTGGGCGACGACCGGGTCGCGGCGGTGACGGTGACAGGAAGCGAGGCGGCGGGACGGGCGATCGGCGCGCAGGCGGGGTGGCTGATCAAGAAATCGGTGCTTGAGCTGGGGGGCAGCGATCCGTTCATCGTGATGCCGTCGGCTGATCTCCCTGCCGCGGTTGAGACGGCGGTGCGGGCGCGCTCGATCAACAGCGGGCAATCGTGCATTGCGGCCAAGCGCTTCCTGGTTGCGGAGGAGATTTACGGCGAGTTTGAGGCTCGGTTTGTCGCGGGGATGGCGGCGTTAGCAGTGGGCGACCCGATGCGGCCGGAGACGAGGATTGGACCGCTGGCGACGCGGCGTGCCCTGGAGGGGCTGGAGGCGCAGGTTGCGGCGGCGCGCAAGGATGGGGCGCGGGTGCTTACGGGGGGCGAGCGGATAGCGGGGGAGGGCTTTTTTTACCCGCCGACGGTGCTGGTGGGCGTTTCGCGGAGCTCGGCCGTGTACCGGGAAGAGCTGTTCGGACCGGTAGCGATGCTGTTTCATGTCAGGGATCTCGACGAGGCGATCCGGGTGGCGAACGATACGCCGTTTGGCCTGGCTGCTTCGGCCTGGACGCGCGACCCGGCGGAGCAGCAGCGGTTGGTGGCGGAGCTGGAGTGCGGGTCGGTGTTCTTAAACGCGATGGTCGCGAGCGATCCGCGGCTGCCGTTTGGCGGCATCAAGCGTTCCGGGTATGGACGCGAGCTTTCGGCAGCGGGGATGCGCGAGTTTATGAATGCGAAGACGGTGGTGGCCGGGGCGGCGACGCCGGTCGTGCCTAGAAGGTGAAGCTGGCCTGCAGGATAATCTGACGGACAGCCGCGCCGTTGCTGAAGGGGCCGCCGGCGAGGGTGGTGAACTGGCCGAAGCGGGGCGAGGTCAGGGTGCTGGTGGGCGTGCCGTAGTTGACGTTGTTGAAGAGGTTGTTGGAAAGGGCGCCGAGGTTGAGGTTGTAGCGATGGCCGGTGTTGATGCCGCCAAAGCCTCCCCGACCACCGGGGCCGCCGCCGCCAGGTCCACCGTGACCGCCGCCGGGGCCGCCCCGGCCGGGACCGCCTGGACCGCCCGCCTGGCCGCCTTTTGCGGCTTCGGTTTTGGGACCGAAGCCGATGGTCTTGCTGAGGCGGAGGTTGAAGGAGACGTTTGCCGGGCCGGTACAGTAGTTGATGGGAACGGCAGTGAGCGAGCCGGTCTGGACAGCGCTGAAGTCGGCGGACCGGAAGCAGCTGCCGCGGTCGCCGTTGGCGAAGTATGGGCGGTCGTTGTAGATGCTGTCGCCGTTAAAGTCGATGCCGGCGGTCGCGTTATAGGGTGTTCCGGACTGGGCCAGAAGGAAGGGGGCGAAGCTGATGTTGTAGGGGAGGGTCCAGCTGCCGCCGACGATGCCGAAGCTGGTATGGGCGAAGCCGGCGCGCCCGTAGTCGGCGTGGGTATCGATCGAGGTGGTGACGCCGATGTTGATGGGTGTGGTGGGAAAGAAGCCGGAGCCCGAGGTATTTGCGTGGGCTAAGTTGAGGGAGTAGAAGCCGAAGAGCGAGACCGTGCGCATGCGGAGGTTGCCGTTGACGAGGAGCTGGTGCTCGCGGAAGACGCCGCCGGACTGGAACTGGTAGTTGTAGGCGGTGGGGTCGAAGTAGACCCGGCTGAGGTACTGGTGGACGCCGTGCGCGTTGAGGTAGTTGACGGAGATGGAGGCGGCGCGCCCGATTTGCTGGTCGACCCCGATGGCTGACTGCAGGATGTAGGCGGAGCGCAGATGCTGCCCGAGGCTGTAGGTCGCTCCGTGGTTGGTGCTAATGGTTTCGCAGCCGCTGATCGAGGAGGGCTGGCAGGCGGCGCCGGGATTCCTGAAGGTGGAGCCGATCTGGTTGATGCCGTTCTGCTGGTAGGTGGTGAGCACGTCGGGGAGGCCGAAGCGGTCGTAGAAAAGACCGTAGCCGCCACGGATCACGGTCGAGGTCTGCCCATTTTTGCGGGGGATGCCGTAGGCGAATGAGACGCGCGGGGCGAGGTCGTGCCCGCTGCTGATTTGGTTTTGCGTTTCAAAGCGCAGACCGTAGCTGAGGGTCAGGTTGGGCTTCACCTTCCAATCGTCTTCGGCGTAGAGGCCGACGTCGGTGAGGCGGGCGCTAACGGTCGGCTGGTTGATCTTCGCCTGCGTGAACTGGCTGGGCAAACCGCACTGAAAGGAGGAGATGTAATTGGAACTACTGGCGTTGGCACGATCGCACGGCCTGGTGACGTTGGGGGCGCAGGTGGACGGACGCTTGATGCTGGGGTTTGCATCGGTGCATGGGTCGAGAAGATAGGAGTAGGTGAAGGTGCCGTTCGAGTGCGCGTTCGAGGTAAGGGTCTCGCTGGTGGAGCGAAGGCGGCCGCCAAGGCGGACGAAGTTCTTCGCCAGTTGGATGGAGGTGTAGTTTTGCAGCTCGATGTGGGATCCGGTGGTGCGGGAGGTGCCGTTGCTGGAGCCTCCGGCCGTGAAGATGCCCTGAACCGAGAGGGTTGGCGCGTTGCTGAGCGCGGTCTGGGAGGAGGTGTTGTGTCCGTACTCGAAGCGCGTCTCATTCACGATGTTGCTCTTAACCAGCTGCGTATCACTGATCTGGATCTCCTTTTCGCTGCTCTCGTTGTTGTATCCCGCCGAGGGCAGACCGGTGTTGCCAACGCCATTGTTCAGGGTTCCATTGACGTAGTACTGAAAGCGAGCGGTGAGGGTGTTCTTTTCTCCGAGCGCGAGATCGACCCGCGGGCTGATGTCGCTGCGCGTCTGCGGATTGAAGACGGCGCGCGCGGTCTCCGGATAGGAGGGGAAGTAGGTGCAGGTGAGGTCGCCGGGGGCGCAGGGTGTGGTGGACGTAGCCGAGGTGGCGTAGAAGCCGCTGGGGTTGACGATCGCATTGTTCTGGATGTCGCGGTGCGATCCGCCGACGTTGAACGAGGAGAAGCGGTTGATGGGGCCGCTGATGCTGCCGAGGGTGAACAGGCGGTGGTAGTCGGGCTGGCGGTTGGCGGAGCCGAGAAACGGATTGGAGGTGTTGAAGGCGCGAAGGCCGCCCTGGACATTGATGTTGCCGTGAAACTTGTCGGTCCCTGGCTTGGTGAAGACCTCGACGCGGCCGTAGCCGAGCTTGTCGTACTGGGCGGAGAAGGGGTTCTGGTTGATGCGGATCTCGCGGATGGAGGACTTCGGCGGCAGCTGCCCGCCGGTGAAGCCGTCCACGTAAATCTGTCCGCCGTTCGGTCCGGCTGCCGGTCCGGCGAGTGCGGAAAGCTCGGACGAGAGCTCGTCGGGATCGTCCGAGAGCGCGTCGAGGTCCTTTCCCTTGATGGTGGTCGCGCTGGCGTTGCTGTCAGGATCGGTGCTGAGCTGGACGCTCTGGGCGTTGACCTGGACCTCCTGCGACTGCATCTCGATGTTCATTTTGGCATCGAGGTTGAGGCTCTGCCCGGAGTTGAGCCGGATGCCCTGTTTGATAAAGGTGGCAAAGCCGCTCATGGTGACGGTCATCGAGTAGGTACCCGCGGGAAGATTGCGGGCCGAATAGGCGCCATCGGGTTGCGAAGTGACGACGATGGCTCTCCCACCCGCGGGGGTGAAGGTCACCGTCGCCCCTGGAATGACGGCTCCATCGGGATCGGCGACGGTTCCGCGGACCGTGGCTCCAGCCGGCTGGGCGTGGGTTTTGAATGGGGCAGAGATAAAGAGGGTGAGTAACAGCCAAAGCTTCAAGCTTGTGCGAAAGGACATTCCTACTCCTGATTGGAAGGGGGTGCATTGATGCCGCGGAGGGCTACTGTGAGCCTCCACCATCGGGGGCGCCGGAACCGACGCTCCAGGGTGAGAGGGTCATCGCGGCCGAACCGCTGGGGGCCGCCGCGAGGATAGGTTCGACGCCAGCGAGCAGCGTGATGGCGGTGAGAGTGGACGCATCGGGCGAGGACTGTTCGGCGACGATCATGACGGCATCTCCGGTGTGGAGGTCGGCGAGTGTGACGGGGGGAAGCCGGGCGACCATCTGCGAGAGGTCTCGGCCGCCAGAGCGTCCCATGCCCTGGGGACGATCGACGCCGGGCGTCCCGCCACTGGAAGAGGGCGGACGGGGAGAGTCTGTCGGCGCCGCAGGAGCCCCGGCCGCAGGAGCCGGTGTGCTTGCTCTGGACGCACGTGCCGCGAGCGTGGCCGCTTGTTCGGGGGGGAGCCGATGCAGGGCGGAGTTCGAGGTCAGTTTGACGGTGATGTTGCGCTGGGTCATGAGGTCCTTCAGCGAGACGGAGTTGTTGGGAACGTCAACCGAAAGGATCGTGCCGGAGAGATTCTTGAAGGATCCGCTGACGATCTCTTCGGCAGCCAGGGAGGCGCCATCACCGGACTTCGCGCCGCGGGCGAGCATCTGGTCGCCGGTCCGGATCTGCGCCAGGGTTCCCGGCTTGGCGTCTTCAAACCGAACCGAACCATCGGCGTATCGGCGGAAGCTGGTAGCGGGGGTGGTGACGATTTGGAGCTTGCGCGCCCCCGAGGCGACGGTGAGTACACCGGAGCCGGCGTCGATCGAGGTCACGATGCCGCCGGTGCCTCGTTTCTGCCAATCCTGCTGCTCGGCCTCGTGCTTCTGGGCGATGTCCCCGGATTTCATGAGGATGACGCGGGCGGCGATGAAAGACCCTGCCGTGTCGCCGGGGGCGCCCGAGATGAGGACGCGATCCCCGACAGCGACGTCGGCGAGGGTTGCGGTCTCGGCGGTCTTGAGGTCGGTGCTGCCCGGCGCGAGCCGCTGGATGCGGGCCGTGGGCAAGAGGGCGACGGACTCCTGCTGCCCGGTGTCCGTCGTGATGGTGAGATTGCCGCCGTCGATGGACTTGACCGTACCTCGCTGAGGGGTGGCACGCGCTGGGGCCGGGGCCGATGCCTGGGCCGATGCCTGGGCAAGGAGGAGACCGGGGTGGGCAGCGGTCAGAGCGAGGCTCAGAGTGAGAGTGGCGAGGCGCGCTGTTTGCGTTTTGATCGACATGATGTGGCCTCTCCCTTTGTGCTTCTGATTTTGCCCCCAAGCAGCGATCTCCGGACGGTCCGGGGCTGGGCACCGCTGGTGCGAGTGGGGACACCTTTTTTGCCGCCGATCCCCTGGAGAGGAAGACGATCCGGGCGCAAGAAAGTTTCCTGTATGGTGAGATGCGGACCGGGGAGGCCGATGTCTCTCCGGTGTGGGAACTAGTGGCTGGGGAGCAGCTCCCGGACTGCCCGATCGAGTTGCGCGTCGGTTCCGGCGAGGGTCTCCCCCAGCGGGCGCTCCACCTCGACATCGACGGGTCGCGGATGCATCTCCATGTTTTGGCCGCGGAGATCCTGGATACGGGTGCTGGGGGTGCGGAGCGCCGAGCCATCGATGAGCTGCGCTCCGCCGGTGAAGATGATCCAGCCGGCGGTGGGTGTGCCGACTACCTTGCCAAGGGCGAGAGAGCGGTAACCCTCGGTGAAGTCCTCGGCATCCGAGAGGGAGGACTCGTTGGTGACGAGGACAGTGGGGAGGCCGAGAGCGCGCTGCCCGAGGCTCTGCCTGCTGGGGATGGGGAAGAGATCTCGCGGCGTCATCATCAGGTAGTTGCGGCGCGTGAAGACGTCGAGGACGTAACCGTTGACGTAGCCGCCATTGTTGTTGCGGAGATCGACGACGACGCCCTGCCTGGACTCGTTCTGCGCGTCGAGATCGAGGTAGAGCTGTTGCAGCGAGCCGTCGCTCATGTCGGCGATATGGACGTAGCCGAGCTTGCCGTTGCTGACCCTGTCGACAAAGGCGCGACGGTCGTTGACCCATTGCCGGTAGAGCAGGCCGACCGCGGTTGCGACTGAGACGGGGCGGACGACCGCGTCGCGGGTCTTGCCGTCGCGGCGGATTCCGAGCACGACGCGGTGTCCGACCTGATCCTGCAACAGGGCATCCAGGTTGGTGCGCTCGGCGATGGGCTCCCCGTTGACACTGACGAGTGTGTCTCCGGGACGAATGGTTCCCTCGATGGCCGCGGGGCCGAGCGCAATGACCTCGCGAACGACGAGGCCGCGTCCGGACTCGTAGGCTTCGCGATCGAAGCGGAGGCCCAGATTGCCGATGCGCGACGGAGGAGCGGCGCCGCGGCCCTGCGGCCGGCTGATGCCGGAGTGCGAGGCGTTGAGCTCGCCGATCATGAGGTTGATGTCGCGGCGAAGCTCGTCGGAGGTGCGGGTTCCAGCGATGTACGGGGCCCACTCGTCATGCAGGGCGCGCCAGTCGTGGCCGTTGAACTTCGCGTCGAAGAAGCGGCGGTTGAGGATGCCCCAGGCCTCCTCGAAGACGACATTCTTTTCGGCATCGAAGTCGACGTCCAGGGGAGCGGTGACGGCAATCGCCTTCGGCGTGCGGCTCTCGACGGCGATGGTGTGAACGACGCCGTTCTCGAGATAGACGACAGCTTTTGAATCCGGCGTGAAGGCGAAGTCGGAGCGGGAGCCGGGCGTGGAGGTGAGCTGGCGGGGGAAGGGCGGCTCCCGGGCGAGCTCCTCGAGAGAGTAGGTATAGAGGCTCTGCTGGTTGGCCGAACGCGCGGCGAAGAGCAGCAGTTTGCCGTCCGGGCTGATGATGGGCTCCTCCGAGCTGAGGCCGAGCGGCAGAAGGGTGAGCCGCTCGCTAATGCCTTCGAAGACGATCTTGACCGGATCGGGCTTTTTCTTGCCGGGCGCGGCTGGCTTCGCTGCCGGAGAGCTTGGGCCGGAGGCAGGCGCAGGTGTCTGCGAGTCGGTCCGGTCCGGGGAGACGGGGTCGGGGCTGGATGGATCAGGCTGGGAGGGATCGATGTGAGAAGGATTGGTGGAAGGAGCATCCGGAGTGCCGGGAGAGGGCGGGGAGGGAACGCCGGGAATTTTTGAAGGCCGGAAGAGCTCGCGGAACTCGTCTTCGCGATACTTCGGCACGTGCGGAAGGAGATCGACGCGGGCGATCTGAACCTGCTCGCTGCGCTGTGCGGTATCGAAGAGGAGATAGCTGCCGTCGGGCGACCAGGAGATCTTCGAGCCGGTCTCACCGTTGGCCAGAAAGGTGACCGGATGTGCCTCGCCGCCCGCAGCGGGGACGATGTTGATGTTGTTGAACGACCTTGGGTCGACGATGGTGAAGGCGATCCACTGCGAGTCGGGAGACCAGGCGAGCGCCGCGTCGCGCTCAAGCGCACCGGTCGCCACGAGCTTGTCGGATTTCGCTGTTTTCGGGGTCGGGAGAGTGATTATGTGGAGCTGCTTGCCGTCGCGAATGTAGGCGAGGCTGTTGCCATCGGGCGACCACTGGGGCGAGGTGTCCTCGGCCGCGGCTCCGGTCAGCGCGGTCTCTTTGCCGGTGATGAAGTCGTACTCGAAGATCTGCCGGTTGCCGGAGCGCTCCGAGGTGTAGGCGATGCGGAGAGAGTTCGGCGACCAGATGGGGCTGCCTTCGGCGGCGGCGGTGCGAGTGATGCGCTGGGCTTCGCCGCCATCCTTGGCCGAGGCGGCAAAGAGCTCACCGTGGGCGATGAGGGCGATCTTGTTTCCGTCCGGAGACAGGGCGAGCCGGCTGAAGTTGTTCTCGGTGACGTGCGTGATGCCGGGCGATGCAGGCAGGCCGCGCAGCTGGATGGGAACGAGTTCCGCCTTGCCCGTGGGCAGGTCCAGCTTCCAGATGCTGAAGTCTCGCTCAAAGACAATGGTCTTGCTGCTGTTGCCGATCGACGGCCAGAGGAGGCGACCCTGCTTGAAGTGCGTGAGCTCCCTCGGTGTTGAGCTGGGGGAGGTGGCGGGCATGGCCCATAGATTCTCCGCGTCGCTCGCGTCGCTCATGTAGAAGATCGACTTGCCATCGGCGGACCACATGGGCCAGGCGTGCTTCGCGTCCGCGGGAAGAAGCCTCCGGTATCGCCCGCTCTCGGCGATGGGCTTCAGCCACAGCTCCGTCTCGTCGATATGGGCATGACCGTTGCGCCACCACTGCCGGTTGCTGATGCCCTTGGCGACGAGCGCGACCGTCTGGCCATCAGGCGAAGGTGCTGCCTCGAACTCGTTGAGGTATCGCTCGCGGCTGACCTCGAGGGGTGTGCCGCCCGAGGAGCTGACGCGGAAGATGTCGCCTAGACCGGCGATGTCGTTCGTGGCGGAGGTGAAGTAGATCCACTTGCCGTCGCGCGACCAGCCGTCGAGTTGATCGAGCTGATCGGAGTAGGTAAGGCGCATGAGATCGCCGGTCGCGAGCGTGAGGAGGTAGATGTTTCCACCGCCGGTGCGGGTGGAGATGAAGGCCAGCCGCGAACCATCGGGCGAGTACATGGGGCGCGACTCGGTCGCGGGATGCGAGACCAGCAGATGCGCCTGGCCGCCAGCGGACGAAACGCTCCAGATATCTCCTCCGGAGACGAAGGCGATCTCCTGGCCGTCGGGGGAGATAGCCGGCTCGTTGAACGACGGACGGGCCTGCTGCGGAAACGCGCTTGCCGAGAGGAGAGACAGGCAGAGTAGAGCTCTGAGCACAGATCGGCGGCGTTCCGGCATGGATGAGAGCTCCCTTGAACTATTTGCGTGAACAAGGAAATTCTACACAGCTAAACCGTTTCGTCTGTGAGGATCGCAACGCTGTCCGGAGGCAGGGTGACCTCGGTCCCGATCACTTCGATCTCGTCGGCGGACTTCATGACGACAGCGAGCTTATCGGGATTCGGATAGCGGTGAGGTTGGACGCCGAGGTTGCAGATCAGCCTTACATTTCCGCGAATCATCAGCAGCCAGCGCTTGTCTTCGTCATACCTGACCCTCAGGTGCGAGAGGTCGCCATCGTTGAGCGAGGGCGAGCAGCGACGCAGGTGGATGAGGCGGCGGGTCCAATCGAGCATCTCCGCATGCTTGCCCTCCTGGATCTCGGCCCAGTTGAGCTTGGAGCGATCGAAGGTCTCGCGCTTTTCAGGGTCGGGAACCTCATCGGAGTTCCAACCGAAGGCGGCGAAGTCCTTCTTTCGCCCCTCCGAGACGGCGCGCGCCATCTCTGGATCGTCGTGGTCGGCAAAGTACTGGAAGGGTGTGTCGGCGGCGTACTCCTCACCCTGGAAGAGCATGGGGATGAAGGGCGCGAGAAGGACGATAGCGGCGGCGACTTTGGATCGCGGGATGCCGATGATGTGCTCCAGCCGGTCGCCGGTCGCCCGGTTGCCGATCTGATCGTGATTCTGGATGAAGCCCAGGAAGTGGTGTGCGGAGAGTCTCTCGACCGGGCGACCGTGCTTGCGATGCCGATAGCTCGAGTAGATGCCGTCGTAGACGAACACCTCCTTGAGCGACTTGGCGAGATCCTCCATCGTGCCGAAGTCGTCGTAGTAGCCCATCCCAGCCTGCCCCTTGTGCAGGATGGTGAAGAGGGAATGGTGGAAGTCGTCGCTCCACTGCGCGTCCATGCCGAGGCCGCCGGCCTCGCGAGGCGTGACGATGCGCGGATCGTTCAGGTCGCTTTCGGCGATCAGGACCAGCCGGCGGTCCAGGGTGGAGGAGAGGATATCGACCTCGCTCGACAGCTGCTCCATGAAGTGAATCGCCGACCGGTCCATGTACTCGTGGACGGCATCCAGGCGCAGGCCGTCGATGTGGTAGTCGCGCATCCACATCAGGGCGTTGTCGCAGAAGTAGCGGCGCACCTCGTCGCTGCCGCCCTCTTCGAAGTTGACGGCGTCGCCCCATGGCGTGCGGTGGTTGGAGGTGAGGTAGGGGCCGAACTTGTTCGCGTAGTTGCCGACCGGCCCGAAGTGGTTGTAGACGACATCGAGGATGACGGCCAGGCCGTGTCGATGGCAGGCATCGACGAAGCGCTTCAAAGCGTCGGGGCCGCCATAGTTTTCGGTGACGGCGAAGAGGGCGACGCCATCGTATCCCCAGCCGAAGGCGCCCGGAAACTCAGCGATCGGCATCAACTCGACATGCGTGATGCCGAGGTCGGAGAGATACGGAAGACGATCGATGGCCGAGTCGAAGGTGCCTGCCTCCGTGAAGGTTCCGACGTGGATCTCGTAGACGACGCCGCCGGTGAGGGGCGGACCCTGCCACAGCCCGTCGTGCCACTCGTAGGCCTTTTGATCGTAGAGCCGGGATGGTCCGTGGACCCCCCCGGCCTGACGGAGACCGCGCGGGTCCGGGTAAGGGGATGGGTCGCTGTCGATGAGAAAGGTGTAGTCGGCATCCGGTGGAACGTCGACCGAGGTGCGCCACCAGCCGCGGCCGGTGCGCTCCATGGGATGCTTCTCTTCGCCGGTCTGTACGGTCATGGCGCCCGCGTATGGGGCCCAGACGGAAAACTCGTGCATGCTTACTCCCGAACCAGAAGTGCCACTGGAAACTGCCGCAGCAGGCCGTCGATGCGAACGGGGCCGCCGGAGATCGCTTCTCCGGTCAGCCGATTGATCCATGTGCCTTCCCCAAGCGTAACGGACGTGTCCTGCCAGGCGCCGTTGAGCGCCAAGGACAATCTTGGAACGACGGTGACGACGCGACCGGCGCGAGCGTACGCGATCACATGCTGGGCGCGCCGGCCGGCCGCCTCGATGGGGAGGTAGGCCGCGTCGGCGCCGAACCACTCCGGGTGTTCCTTGCGCAGATGGAGCGCGCGGAAGATGGTCCACATCTTGGGGAGGCCGTCGTCCGAGCGCTCCATGATCTTCCCGGGCGGAAGCGACTTCATCTCCTCCAGCAGGGAGCGCCGGAGTTGATAGTCGATGGGCCGCCGGTTGTCTGGATCGACCAGGCTGAGATCCCAAAGCTCCGACCCCTGGTAGAGATCCGGAACGCCCGGAGCGGTGTGTTTCAGCAGGGTCTGCGCGAGGGAGTTGAGCCGGCCCGCATCGCGAACGCGTTTGACCATCTGCTCGAGGTCGGCGATAAAGGCGGGGTTGGCGAGCGCGGCGTCGATGAAGCTGTTCAGCGCATCCTCGAACTGCTTGTTGTTGGCGGTCCAGGAGGTCTGCTGCTTCGCTTCGCGGGTTGCCTTCTGCATGTAGGCATGGAGGCGCTCCGGGGTGATCGGCCACGCGCCGATCAGGGTCTGGTAGAAGAAGTACTCGGTGTTGGGATTGGGGAGACCATCCGTGCGCAGCTTTGCATTGAGTCGCGACCAGCGGCGCAGCGCCTGGCGGAACTCGCGCGGGATCTCGCTTAGCACGACCAGGCGGGCGCGCACGTCGTCGGCACGCTTGGTATCGTGCGTCGACAGGGTGGTCATGGTGGCCGGGTGGGTCGCCTGGATGGTCGTCTGATAGGCGTGGAAGTCCGCGATGCTGGTGCCATTGGTGGCCGGGTCGGCACCCACTTCGTTCATCGCGATAAGGCGGTTGTAGCAGTAGAAGGCGGTGTCTTCAACGCCCTTCGCCATCACGGGGCTGGTGAACTGCTGGAAGCGCAGAACGAACTCGGTCTCCTTGCGGCCGCGAACCTGCAGCGTCAGAACATCACGCATGAAGTCAAAGAGGCTTGGACTGATATCGGCGCGGTTGTCCTTGGCGCAGGCTGTCGCCCGTTCGATGTAAGCACGATCCTCGTCGGTGATCTCATCGCGCTCGGGAACGACATAGGTGCGGTAGATGGCGAAGCAGGAGGCGACCTCGCGCAAGGCTCGCCGTATCTCGGTGCGAGTGAAGTCGCGATAGTTGCGATTGAACTCGCAGATCTCGACAAAGAGGCTGGTGAGGCGGTTGACGTCGCTGCCGAGCGCCTGCTCCATGACGTTGATCTTTTTGTCGTGCGCGATCGAGGGGAAGTGCGTCGGCTCCGCGGTAAACTCGCCGTAGATCCTGGTCAACTCGGCCATGCCTGCCGGATCGACGAGGACGCCCGCGGCGACATTGAGGAAGTCGTAGCCGCTGGTGCCATCGATAGGCCAGCTCTCGCGCAGATACTCTCCGGGCTCGAGGATCTTTTCTCCGATGATCCACCCCTCGGGAACGTGCTGGCGCAGGCGGTGGAAGTACGCGAGCGGATCGCGCAGGCCGTCCGGATGGTCCACCCGAACCCCGTCGAGCACGCCGCGGCGCAGCCAGTCGATCAGTAGCGCATGGGTCTCGTCGAAGACGTGCTCGCGCTCCATGCGCAGACCGATCAGGGTGTTGACATCGAAGAAACGGCGGTAGCCGAGCTGCTGATCGGCAGTCTTCCAATAGGCCAGCCGGTAGTACTGCTGGTCGAGCAGATCGTCGATCGCATCCAGGTTCGCGTTGGTCTCGGCGATAGAGCGATCGATCGCTTCGCAGACTGGCGGCTCCTCGGCACAGAGCCGCTTCAGCAGCTTCCAGAGGACGACCTTGTCACGGTGACGCGCAAGCACGGCGTGGCGGTCCGACGCGTCCGGCATGGGCAGCCGGCCGAAGGAGGCGGAGAGAAAGCTGAGCGTGTCGGACCTGGAGTACTCGGCGGCGCGATTGAGGATCGCCGGGAGAGAGTTCGGCGTAACGGGAAGGCTCTGTCCGGCGGCCTCGACGAGAAAGACGTCGACGTTGCGCGTGACCTTGATGCCGCCATCCTGGAGCACGCGGCCGTACTGGTCCGCGAGGATGGGCACGAGGACCTTGTCACGGAGACGCTCCTCCTGCGGCTGCCAGTCTATATCGAAGAACGAGGCGTACCGGCTCGCCATGCCGTTCTCCAGCACGTCCCACCAGTACCGGTTTTCCTGTCCGAGCGACATGTGATTCGGAACGATGTCGAGCACCTGGCCGAGGCCGTTTTCACCCAGGCGTTTCGAGAAGCGCTCGTGCGCCTCGCGGCCGCCAAGCTCCTGGTTGACCCGCTGGTGGTCGACGACATCGTAGCCGTGCATGCTTCCGGGCGCTGCCTGCAGATAGGGCGAGCTGTAGACGTGCGAGATGCCGAGATCGTACAGGTACTGCGCGATCCCGGCGGCATCGTCAAAGGTGAAGCCCTTGTGCAGCTGCAGGCGGTAGGTCGATGTGGGTATACGTCGCATGATCCTCGAAGGGTCCGGTTGGGTTAACCGGAGCGTGATGTCTGAAGCGGAGTGACGCCACCTGCCGGGGTGGCGCATCCTGCAGTGTCGGATGCTGAAGCTACGGCATGCGTCCGCCCCCCGATCTCCGGCCTCCACATCCCGGACAGCGTGAAGGCGGTGTGGACCAGCGCAATGTGCGACAGGGCCTGGGGAAAGTTGCCAAGCAGCCGTTTCGCGGACGGATCGTACTCTTCCGAGAGGAGGCCGACGTCATTGGCGAGAGCGATCAGGCGGTCGAAGAGCTGGCTCGCCTCCTGTTGCCGCCCGATGAGGTGGAGGCTGGAGGCCAGCCAGAAGCTGCACGCCAGGAAGACGCCCTCTCCGCCAGGGAGGCCGTCGCTGGCGGTGTGAGGATCGTAGCGCTCGACGAAGCCGTTTCGCATCAGCCGCTGCTGAATCGCGTCAACCGTGCCTCGGATTCGAGGGTCGTCGGGCGGAAGAAAGCCTACCAGCACGATGCGGAGGCAGGAGGCGTCGAGCTCTTTCGAGCCGAAGGACTGGACGAAGCTGTTCAACTCCGGATCGAAGCCCTTCTCGCAGACCTCGCGGTGTATCAGGTCGCGATTCTTCTTCCACCGGCTGACGTCTCCGCCGCCATCGAAACGCTCATGATGCTTGATGGCGCGATCGAGCGCGACCCACGCCATGACCTTCGAGTACGTGAAGTGCTTCCGTCCGCCGCGAGTCTCCCAGATGCCATCGTCGGGCTCCTGCCATACCTGGCAGAGGTGGTCAATGAGCTTGGCCTGGACCGCGGTGGCATCGACGCGGATATCGTCCTCGGCCGGCGGGGTTCGGGCGAGCGCGGCGGCGACCTCGCCGAAGACATCCAGCTGAAACTGGTCGACGGCCCCGTTACCGAAGCGCACGGGCTTTGAGTTCTCGTAGCCGGGCAGCCAGTCCGCGGACCACTCGTTAAGCTGGCGCTCGCCGCAGATGCCGTAGATCGTCTGCACCTGTTCCGGCGATCCGGCGATGGCGCGCAGCAGCCAGCGTCGCCAGGCGATGGCCTCCTCCTGAAAGCCGGCCTGCATGAGCACGAGCAGGGTGAACGAAGTATCGCGCAGCCAGCAGAAGCGGTAGTCCCAGTTGCGGACGCCGCCGATCTGCTCCGGCAGGGAGGCTGTGGCGGCGGCCACGATGCCGCCCGAAGGTCGATAGGTCAGTGCCTTCAGGGTGATCAACGATCGGTCCACGATCGTCTGGTAACGGCCGCGATAGGTGCTGTGACTCATCCAATCGGTCCAGAAACTCGCGGTGTCTTCGAGCGCCTGGGCGGCCGCGGGAGAGGCGGGGACTGCCTCAAGAGAGGAGGCGCTGGTCAGGGTGAAGCTGACCGTCTGCCCCGCGCGGACAATGAAGTCGCTCACCGTGGACATTGCCTCGCCCCGGAGCGGGGCATCGGACCGAAGGACGACCATGTCGGCTCCGGCGATGGCGCGCAGGTCGCGTCCGACCGTTGTCACCCAGGGGATCGTTCGGCCGTAGTCGAAGCGAATCGCCAGGTCCATCCGCATGGCGACCTTGCCGCGGATGCCCCGGACGATGCGCACCACATGGGAGTGATCGCCACGCGGCGGCATGAAATCGGTCACGACGACCTCGCCCTGTTCGTTGCCAAAGGTCGTATCGATGATTAGCGTCTGGGGCCGATACCGGCGGTGGACGGAGGTGGCCTTGATCTTCGGAGCGATCCTCCAAAAGCCGTGATCGGCGGTGCCGAGAAGGGCGGCGAAACAGGCGCCGGAGGAGAAGGTCGGCCAGCAGAGCCAGTCGATCGAGCCATCGAGCGAGACCAGGGCCGCGGTCTCACAGTCGCCGATCAGAGCATAGTCTTCAATTCTGGAAGCCTTCAGCGGCAGCGGCTTTTGCGATCTTCGTGGTTCCACACTCTCTCCTGTCTCTTCCGCCTGGGCGGCCATGGATCTCTGCAACCGCACCGCACCAATGCTGCATCTGGACCCACAGAATAACTACAGCTAGGATAGGCTTTGCGGGTTTGATGCATGTCTGTCCCGGGCCGATTCTGCCCGGGACACAACCGGGTAAGGATACCCATAGAGATTGGAGAGGATGAAACCTAAAGAGGGTCGCAAGCGCGTCGTCATCGAAGAGGTGGAACCGCAGATCGACTGTGGACGGTATCCGGCGAAGCGTGTTGTTGGAGATGAGGTTGTGGTGACGGCGGCGGTCTTCGGCGACGGGCATGACCATGTTGCCGGGCAACTGCTGTTTCGGCACGCAAAGGAGCGCAAGTGGCGGTCGAGGCCGCTGACCGCGCTCACGAACGACCTTTGGACCGCCAACTTCACGGTCGACCGGCCGGGAGAGTGGCAGTACAGCATCCAGGCGTGGGTCGATCACTTCGATACCTGGCGCTCGGATCTGAAGAAGCGGATTGCGGCGCAGCCCGACCCGGCCCATCCGGAGTATGGTCTGTCCACGCAGAACATCCCTCTGGCCTTGCGGAGCGGCGCGCTTCTGCTCGAGGACACACTGACCCGGGCCAATCGCGACGATGCCAAGCTGCTGCAGCAGGTCGTTCTGTCGCTGCGCTGGCTGGCGGACCAGGACTCAGAGGTCTACGAGTATCCGCTGGCGGACGAGATCGTTGATCTCGCGGCCCGGTATCCCGATCTGAAGTATGCGACGCGTTTCGACCGGGACCTCACCATCTGGGTCGATCGCGAACGGGCCCGGTTCTCGTCGTGGTACGAGCTGTTTCCGCGCTCCACGTCGCCCGACCCGGATCGCCATGGGACGCTGCGGGATGTCGAGGCTCTGCTGCCGGCGATCTCCGCGATGGGTTTCAACGTGCTTTACCTCCCTCCGATTCACCCGATCGGATCGGCGTTCCGCAAGGGGCCGAACAACAACGTGGTTGCGGCCGAGGGCGATCATGGAAGCCCGTGGGCGATCGGTTCCCCCGAGGGCGGACACAAGGCCGTGCATCCGCAGCTGGGCACAATCGAGGATCTGAATCACCTCGCCGTGGCTGCCCGCGAGCACGAGATGGAGTTGGCGCTGGATATCGCCTTCCAGTGCTCTCCGGACCATCCCTGGGTCAAGCAGCATCCGGAGTGGTTTCTGCATCGGCCCGACGGGACCATCCAGTATGCCGAGAACCCGCCGAAGAAGTACCAGGACATCTATCCGCTGAACTTCGAGTCCGATGATTGGCGCGGGCTATGGGAGGAGCTGCTGTCGGTTTTCCAGTTCTGGGTCAGGCAGGGGGTTCAGATCTTTCGCGTCGACAACCCGCATACCAAGGCGCTGCCGTTCTGGGAGTGGGTGATCGACTCCGTCCATAAAGACCATCCCGAGGTGATCTTTCTGGCCGAGGCCTTTACCCGGCCGCATGTGATGTACTCGCTCGCCAAGGCTGGATTCACGCAGTCCTACACCTACTTCACCTGGCGCAACACCAAGGCCGAGCTGCAGCAGTATCTGGAGGAGATCACCCGGCCGCCGGTGAGCGACTTCTTCCGGCCGAACTTCTGGCCGAATACCCCGGACATCCTCCATGCCGCTCTCCAGGAAGGCGGGCGCCCGGCGTTTATGCAGCGCCTTATCCTCGCTGCCACCCTGACGGCGAACTACGGGGTGTACGGCCCGGCCTACGAGCTTGGGGAGAACACTCCCATGAAGCCCGGAAGCGAGGAGTATCTCCACAGCGAGAAGTACGAGATTCGCCATTGGGACCGGGGCGCGTCGCACTCGATCGCGCCATTGATGACAAAGCTGAATCAGATCCGGAAGCAAAACCCGGCCCTGCAGCGCAACGAGCGTCTGCACTTCCACCATGTCGATAACCGGCATCTGCTGTGCTACAGCAAGACCACGGCCGACCACAGCAACATTGTTCTAGTCGCGATCAACCTGGATCCGGCGCAGGAGCAGGCTGGATGGATCGATCTCGATCTTGGCGAGCTCGGGATTCCGTACAATCGGAATTTCGACGTCGAAGACCTGCTTAGCGGCAGGCACTACCAGTGGCATGACCGGAGCAACTACGTCGCTCTGCGCCCCGAGACCATGCCCGCTCACATCTTTCGGGTGAGCCTGCTCGCCTGATGGCTTTTGCGTCAACGTGGCAGGCAGCCTTGCATCAATTCTGCATCCAGAACCCATGATGGGTAGATCGTTAGCGAAGGGCACTACGTGAAGAAAGCCGGAAGCGCCACAGATTCTCTGTGGTACAAAGACGCGATCATCTACGAGATTCACGTTCGGGCCTTTATGGACTCGAACAACGACGGCATCGGCGACTTTGGCGGCCTGCTGTCGAAGCTGGACTACCTCCAGGACCTGGGCGTCACCTGCCTTTGGCTGCTTCCCTTCTTCCCTTCTCCGCTGCGGGATGACGGGTACGACATCGCGGACTATACCGACGTCAATCCGAGCTACGGGACGATCGAGGACTTCAAGCAGGTTCTGGACGCGGCGCACCTGCGCGGGATGCAGGTGATGATTGAGTTGGTCATCAACCACACCTCCGATCAGCACCCCTGGTTCCAGAAGGCCCGGCTTGCCGCGCCCGGATCTCCGGAACGAAACATGTACGTCTGGTCCGATACCGACAAGCTTTACGAGGGCGTCCGCATCATCTTCACCGATACGGAAAAGTCGAACTGGACCTGGGACGAGGTCGCCAAGCAGTACTACTGGCATCGCTTTTTCTCGCACCAGCCCGACCTCAACTTCGACAATCCGCAAGTCATGGAAGAAGTCCTGAATGCCATGCGCTTCTGGATGGATATGGGTGTAGACGGCCTACGCCTCGACGCCATTCCCTACCTTTTGGAGCGCGACGGCACCAGCTGCGAAAACGTTCCCGAAACGCACGTCAAGATCAAGGAGATCCGCGCCGCCATCGACGCGGAATATCAGAACCGCCTCGTGCTTGCGGAGGCCAACATGTGGCCGGCCGATGTGCGGCCGTACTTCGGCGATGGCGACGAGTGCCAGATGGCGTTTCACTTTCCGCTTATGCCTCGCATCTACATGGCGCTCCGACAGGAGGATCGCCTTCCGATCACGGACATCATGGCGCAAACTCCGGATATCCCGGACAACTGCCAATGGGGGCTGTTTCTTCGCAACCACGACGAGCTGACGCTCGAGATGGTAACCGATGACGAGCGCGATTACATGTATCTCGCGTATTCGGCCGATCCGCGCATGCGCATCAATGTCGGCATTCGGCGGCGGCTGGCTCCCCTCGTCGACAACAACCGGCGGCGCATCGAGCTGCTGAATTCGCTGCTGCTGTCCTTCCCGGGAACGCCGATCATGTACTACGGCGACGAGATCGGGATGGGCGACAACATTTATCTGGGCGATCGCAACGGTGTGCGAACCCCGATGCAATGGAACTCCGATCGCAACGCCGGCTTCTCGAAGGCGGTTCCAGCGAAGCTTTACTTCCCCGTCATCATGGACCCCATCTGGGGCTACCAGGCCATCAACGTGGAGGCGCAGCAGTCCGATCAATCTTCGCTGCTGCACTGGACGCGCAACATGATCGCCCTGAGGAAGCTGTTCCAGGTCTTCGGACGCGGAACGCTCGAGTTCCTGCATCCGGAGAATCGCAAGATACTCGCCTACATCCGCAATCTGGACCGCGAGGATGGAACTCACGAGACGGTTCTGTGTGTCGCCAACCTTTCCCGCTTCGCGCAGCCGGTCTCGCTCGACCTGAGCCGCTACGACGGTATGCAGCCGATCGAGATGCTGGGGTACGTCAGCTTTCCGGCGATCACCCGGCAGCCCTACCCCCTTACCCTGGCGCCTTACTCATTTCTCTGGCTGGAGCTGCAACCGGCTGCCCCGAAGCCGGAGGCGCCTGCGCTGGAGAAGGAGGACCCCGCTCTCGACCTGCTGGCGCAAGGAGCTCTGAAGGGCGATCTTTCCAACCTCTTTACCGGGCCCGGGCTGGAGCTGCTGCAACAGCTGCTGCCCAGGTACCTTCCGCAGCAGCGCTGGTTCGGAGCGAAATCGAAGTCGATACGAGACGTCGGCGTCGAGGATTGGGTGCAGCTGCCCGATGCCAAGGCGGCGCTCGTCTTCCTGCGACTGACGTATGCGGACGACACGATGGACCTGTATCAGCTGCCGCTGGCGATCTCGTCGGGAGAGATAGCGAACACCATCCGCAAGGCAGCGCCCGCATCCATTCTGGCCAATCTGGGCACCGGAGGCCGATCGGCGATTCTGCACGATGCGACCGCACGCGAGGACTTCCGCCAGGCTCTGCTGGCGCTGATCGATGCGAACGCTTCCGTCAGCGGGCAGAGCTCCACACTCACGGGGGAACGCTCGACCGCATTGGATGCCCTGCGCGGCGGCGATCCACTAACGTCGCGAACAGGGTCCGCCGAGCAGTCGAACACCAGCATCCTTTACGACGATCGCCTCATTCTGAAGCTCTTCCGCCGTCTGCAGCAGGGCGAGAACCCCGATACGGAGATTGGCCGGTTTTTGACGGAGACCGCGCATTTCCCACGAATTGCCCCATTTCTCGGCGATATCCGGTCGGTGTCTGCCTCCGGAGCTCCGTCCACAGCTGCGATGCTGCAAGGCCTGGTTGCGAATGAGGGAGACGGCTGGGAGTGGACGCTCGAAGAGCTTGGCCACTATTACGATGCGGTAGCCACGTCCCCCCCGCCCAGCGATATGGGCCACGGCGCAAGCTTTCTGCAGCAGGGGCGAGCGCCTGAGATTGCGTGGGAGTATGGCGGACTCTATCTCGATGCGGCTGCCCTGCTTGGCCGCCGCACGGCCGAGATGCACCTGGCGCTGGCCACGCCGACCACTGACCCGGCTTTCCAGGCCGAGCCCTTCACCACCGAGGACCTCCTTTCCGATAACCAGCGCATCTCCGCCCAGATCGCGAGCGCGCTCGACGCCTTGAAGCGCGGCATCACCCACCTGCCCGATGCCGATGCCAGCGGCGCGAGCATCGTGGATGATGCGGCCCGCCTGGTCAGCCGTCGCCTGGATCTGCTGAGCCGCGCCAGGATCGAATCCGGAGACGGGTCGACGGCCTTTGGGCAGCGTATCCGCATCCACGGCGACTTCCACCTGGGGCAGGTGCTTCGCGCCAAGAACGACTTCGTCATTCTCGACTTCGAGGGCGAGCCTGCCCGTCCGATCGAAGTCCGCCGACGCAAGCAGACGCCCCTGAAAGACGTGGCGGGTATGCTGCGGTCCTTCAGTTATGCCGCCTTTGCGGGGCTGGATCGCTTCTCCCAGCGCCGGCCGGAGGTCCGCAACCTCGAGCCATGGGCCCGGCTGTGGCAGAATGCTGTTTCAACCGAGTTCCTGGCGGGCTATCGTCAGGTCATCCAGGCGGACGAGCATCTGCTTCCGCCACCGGCCGAGGCGCAATCCATGCTGGACGCCTGCCTGCTCGAAAAGGCGCTTTACGAGCTGCAGTACGAGCTCAACAACCGGCCCGACTGGGTCCGCATTCCCTTGGCAGGAATTCTTGCCCTGCTTCGCAACTCACGGTCCACTGACGCCGTAGTCTGAGAGAACAATGGCCTCCTCCGAGTACATGACCGAAAACGAACAGGTGTCCGGCGCGGCGGCCGGGCACCCGACGTCCTCGCCGGGCGGTCTTCTGGTCAGCCTGCCCCTGCTTCCGGCCGACGCTCTCGAAGCCACGCTCGACCACATTGCCGCCGCTCTTCCACACACCCCGGTGCGGGTCGTGACTCCGGATGCCTCCAATCCCGGCCCCCGCGATCATGGCAACCTCACGCTGATCCCGTACACGCCGGTCGCGCTCTCGACGGCACCCTGGATCCTAACCGCGGCCGACTACCTGAACATCTACGAGTTGGCGCGCCGGCATGGGGCGCAGAGCTGCCTGATCCTCGGCTCGGAGTCGCAGACGGTGCAGCCGGAGTCGATTCGCGCGCTGGCGGAGGCGGCCTTCGCCAATGCCGACCTGGTGACCCCGCGCTACGACCTGCGCCCGCGCGAAGGCCTCGTCAACTCGGCGATCCTGTACCCGATCTCGCGCGCTCTCTACGGCGCACGTCCGCGCTTTCCACTGGCCGTCGACCTCGCCCTCTCCCTACGTTTGGCGGAGCGGCTCGCCACGGCGGCCCAGCGGTATACCTCCCTGGGGCAGAACGACGCCCTGCTCTGGCCGGTGGCGGAGGCCTCGGTCGCCAGCTTTAAAATCGTTCAGGTGGAGGCGAGCCATCGAGCGGTTCCTCAGCCTGGGATCGCCGATCTCAACTCGATTCTCGCGCTGATCGCCGGCTCGCTCTTCGCCGACGTGGAGGCCAAGGCAGCCTTCTGGCAGAGGTCCAGGGTCACACCGCCGGAGTCGAGCTTCCAGGCCGAGGACGTCGAGGAGCCCGCGCCGGACATCCAGCCGATGCTGGAATCATTCCGCCTGGCCTACACCAATCTGCGCGAGATCTGGTCCCTGGTCCTCCCGCCCCAGACCCTGCTCGGTTTGAAGAAACTTTCGCTTCTGCCCTCCGAAAGCTTTCGCATGCCGGATTCGCTCTGGGCGCGTACGGTCTACGATTACATCCTCGCCTATCGCCTGCGCACCCTGAACCGCGGCCACCTGCTGGGCGCGTTGACGCCGCTCTACCTGGCGTGGGTCGCGTCGCACCTGAACCTGCTGCAGACCGGAGTCGCCGCGGAGAAGCACGTCGAACAGACTGCCGCTGCTTTTGAAGCAGAGAAACCCTACCTGGTCTCCCGCTGGAGATGGCCGGACCGCTTCAATCCCTAATTTCAGCTGTCATCTTGACGGCTGCGATCGTCAGCGACGTCCCCACGATTCCGCAACGATCCGCAAGGAGAAACAGCATGCTGCAAGTCAATCCTTCGCCCGCCGCTCCACCGTATCCCCTTCCGATCTACCCGGACACATCGCCCTCCCTTTGGGGGCAGGTGGAAGGCGCGCTCAGCCAGTCCATGCACCGTGCGCTGGTCAAGCTTGCCAGCTTTCTGCCGGGCATCCTCGCTCTCCTGATCGCCGTTATCCTCCTCGCGGCGGTCGGCGCCCTGCTCGCTCTCGCTCTCCGCAAGGTGCTCACGAGCATCCGCTTCGATGAGCGCCTGAACCGCAACAATGCGGCGGGAGTCTCGGATTTCTCGCCATCGAACAGCCCAACGCTTCTGGTCGCGCGCTTCGCCTTCTGGGGATGTGTCGTGCTCGGCTTTGTGATCGGCATCTCCGCCTTCGACGCGTCCTACTCCAACAGCGCGCAGGTCTCGATCTTTCTTCTGCCCTATGTGGCGCACTCGGTGGGCGCCGTCATCCTTCTGCTGGCCGGCAGCCTGATCGCCCGGTTCCTGGCAAGGTCGGTCCTGATCGGGGCGGTCAACGCCAAGCTCCAGTACGCGCGCTTCCTTTCAATGGGCGTCAAGTGGCTGGTGCTGGTGTTGACCGGCGCCATGGTGCTCGATCATCTGCAGATCGGCGGAACCATCGTCGAGCTTGCCTTCGGCATCCTGTTCGGCGGTATCGTGCTCACGCTGGCGCTGGCGGTCGGTATCGGATCGCGCGATGTCGTGAGCCGGTCCCTGGAACGCAATGCAGACCGGTTGCCGCACTTCGACCCCCCAGTGACGGACGAGACACGTACCTCGGCCGCGCCGGCCGAGACCCTGCGGCACTTCTGATGCTGCTCTTTCCCGAGCGCTGCAGCAGCCATGCGCAAGCGACTCCCGCCAGCCACCGCACACCTATAATCGCCGTTGACGGCTCCGCGAAGAAACGCTGACGGCTCCGCGAGGAAACTACGTTCAGATGCAGTCCGAAGAGATCTACGCCCAGCTCACACCCATCTTTCACGATCTCTTCGACGACGAGAACCTCGTGCTTACACCCGGCCTGACCTCCGGCGATGTCCCCGAGTGGGACTCCTTCAATCACATCAATCTGATCGTAGCCGTGGAAGCGACGTTCCGGATCAAGTTCCAGACCGCGGAGCTGGAGTCGATGCAGACGGTTGGACACCTCGTCGACCTCATCTCGAAGAAGCTGGCGTCGCAGGGACGGTAGCGGTTCTGAAGCCGCTGCGCTGTTGAAAATCTCTCCTCGAAGCTGCGGTAGAGTCATGTCTACGACAGAGCAGGCTGGCATCCGCCGGCGTCTGTTAGATCAGTTGAGAGGCCCTCCCCATGGCATCCCCGAAGCCGAAGCTCAACGAAGCAGCGCAGGCGCGCTTCACCCTCCCCGGAAGTGAAAAGCCTCCATTTGGGCGGACCCCGATCGGGAAAACTTCAACGGGTGGCCTGACCGTCACGGTGGTGGTTCGTCCCCGGAGCCCCATCGACCCCGCGACCCTGGGCGAGGCTCGCCTGACCCGGGCCCAGTATGCGCAGAAGCACGGTGCCGACCCGGTCGCGGTCAAGGCGGTTCGCGCCTTTGCCAAGCGGTTCGGGCTCACGGTCGAGCCGGGATCGCCGGCGCCCGGCAGGCGAGGAGTCCGGATCTCCGGCACCACTGCCGCCATGCAGAACGCGTTCGGCGTGACGCTGCAACAGCAGATCCACGAGGGCGCCACGTACCGCGTGCGCGAGGGCGCGATTCAGCTTCCGCAGGAGCTCGCCGGCATGGTTGAAGCGGTTCTCGGGCTGGACAACCGTCCCCAGGCGAAGCCTCACTTCCGCGTTGCGCAGAGCTCCGCGAAGGGCTCGGCTGGCCGGAGTTCAAGAGGCGCCTCGATCATCTCGCAGGCTTCCGGCATCTCCTATAGCCCCGTACAGATCGCCGGGCTGTACCAATTTCCGCAGAACGCCAGTGGCGCGGGACAGACGATCGGTCTGATCGAGCTCGGCGGAGGCTACCGCAAAGCGGATATCACGGCATATTTCAAGTCACTGGGGCTGAAAGCTCCGAAGATCACCGCCGTTTCGGTCGACAAAGGCAGGAACGCACCGAGCACACCGAATGGCGCAGACGGCGAGGTCATGCTTGATATCGAGATATCCGCGGCGGTTGCGCCCGGTGCGGCCATCGCGGTCTACTTCGCTCCCAACACCGACCAGGGCTTCATCGACGCGATCTCGACCGCCGTGCACGACCCGGCCAACAAGCCAAGCGTCATCTCGATCAGCTGGGGCGGGCAGGAGTCGACCTGGACGCCCCAGGCGCTGACTGCCCTCGATCAGGCCTGCCAGGCCGCGGCCGCGCTGGGCGTCACCATCACCGCCGCTTCGGGCGATAACGGATCAACCGATGGCGGCGCCGGAAACAATGTCGACTTCCCCGCATCGAGCCCGCATGTGCTTGCCTGCGGCGGAACCAAGCTCGTCGCGCAAGGGACGACCATCTCGTCCGAGGTCGTCTGGAACGAGTTGGCCAACAACGAGGGGGCGACCGGCGGCGGTGTCAGCAGCGTGTTCGCCAAACCCTCCTGGCAGGCGAATGCGGCCGTCCCCACGCCATCCGGCTCCGGTGGAGGGCGCGGCGTTCCGGATGTCGCGGGCAATGCCGATCCGGCAACCGGATATAGCATCCGCGTCGACGGGCAGACACTGGTGATCGGCGGCACCAGCGCCGTTGCCCCGTTGTGGGCGGGGCTCATCGCGGTCGCCAACCAGCAGAACAGATCCTCTGCGGGGTTTATCAACCCGGCGATCTACGCCGCCAAGGCAGCGTCCGGCTTCCACGACATCACCCAAGGCAACAACGGAGCCTTCGCAGCGGCGCCCGGGTGGGACGCCTGCACCGGCCTGGGGTCTCCCATCGCGGCTTCGCTCATCCCTCTGCTCGCGCCCGTCGCCACCGGGAAGAAGCCTCCCAAAGGCAAGGGGAAGACGAAGCCTTCAGCGCCCGTCAGGAAGGCCGTAAACAAGCCCCGAGCTTGACCGCTCGCACGGACGTGCCGGTCTCATAACATCGTCGAGCAGAGGCCACGCCCAGGCACTCATCTACAGAGATGAGACGCCGTCTACAGCGCCACACCGGCAGCCCGGTAGATCGCAGCCATGTGCTGCATGTCACGAAGCCCTTCTTCGCCCGGAGTCTTCGGCGTCTTGTTGTCGCGGATACACTCCGCGAAGTGGTCCGCCTCGCGCGTGAACTGCATGGGGTCCTTCTCGGGATTGGCCTTGTCAATCTGCTGTTTGCCGGGGAGGCTGGCCCGCAGTTGCAAACCCTCGTAGCTGAAGGCCGGGCCCATTTCGATCCATCCCTTGGACCCGCTCACCTTGAAGAAGCCCGGCATGTCCGCCCCGTAGGTGGTGCTGCAGCTGGCCAGGATGCCTGACGGAAAGCGGGTCACCCACGAGACGTTCTCTTCCATCTGATCGAAGCGTCCGTCGTGATCGCGCGTGGAGACGAAGGCGCGGAACTCCGCCGGCTCTTCCCCGGTGAGATACCGCGTTGCGTTCAAACTGTAGATGCCCACATCGAAGAGCGAGCCTCCGCCCGCCATCTTCTTGTTCAGCCGCCAAACGCCCTTCGCCGCGTTGAAGCCAAAGGCGCTCTGGATCGACTGCACCTCGCCGATAGCCCCGCTGCGAATCATCTGCATTGACTCGAGATTGAGCGGCTCGTACTGGCAGCGGTAGGCGATCATCAGCTTCACCCCGGCCGCCTTGCAGGCCTCGACCATCTGCCTGGCTTCGTCGACGGTGGCCGACATCGGCTTCTCGCAAAGCACGTGCTTGCCGGCCTTGGCCGAGCGTATCGTGTACTCCGCGTGCATGCTGTTCGGCAGCGCGACGTACACCGCGTCGATCGCCTTGTTGTCGCGCATCCGGTCCATCTCCTCGTAGCTGTAGATGGAGTCCTTCGGCACGTTAAATTGTGCGGCGATCCGCTCCGCCTTGGCGCGATCTCCGCTGACCACGCCGGTGATCCTGGCGTGCTCGCTCGCCTGGACGCCGGGCATGAAGTGCTTGGCGATCTCGCCGAGACCAATAACGCAGTACCCGATCTGGCCGCCGGTCTGTGCCTCCATGCTTGAAAGACCGCTCGCCGCCAGACCCATCGCTCCCAGCTTCGAAAACTCCCGCCTCGATATCCTCATTCCCTTCCCTCTCTCGCCAGCGGGACCCTGAGCCTGGTCGCTTGTGGCATGACGCCTCCGTGCTTTCGGTCTATGCTTGCTGAACACCGCTCCACACGGAGCGTCCAGCAAGCGAGGCGCGCACACCGTTCGATGCAGAAGGAGACCCAGGTCGTCGTAGGCACATCGCCCCTTCGCAAGGAGGGCGCCTCCAAGGTGCTCGGAACGGCCAGGTATGTCGACGACCTGGCGCTGCCCGGCATGTGGTATGGCGCGACCGTTCGCAGCTCCGTCGCGCGTGGGCGCATCCTCTCGATCCACTTCGATCCGGCCATCGACTGGGCCGAGTTCACGGTGGTGACCGCGACGGACATCCCCGGCGAAAACACCATCATCCACCTCACCCGGGACCACCCCTGCCTGGCGCAGCTGCATGTCAATCATCCCGAGGAGCCCATCCTCCTGCTCGCGCACCCTCGCAAAGCCGCTCTGCTCGCCGCGGCCCTCGGCGTGCACATCGAGTACGAGGAGCTGCCCGGCGTCTTCACCATCGAGGACTCCGAGCTGGCCGCGGACAGCAACGACCTCGACCGCATTCTCTGGAACAACGAGGCCGGCGATTCGCCCAATACGTTCAAGCGGTACCACATGCTGAAGGACGGACATGCGGTTCCCGATTCCGTGTGGGCCGAGGCAGACTTCATCGTCGAAGGCGAGTACACCACCGGCGCGCAGGAGCAGCTCTACATCGAGAACAACGGCGTCATCGCCGAATGCACCCTCGATGAGCACGGCGCACCGGCGTCCGTCACCGTGCGCGGGTCGATGCAATGCCCGTTTTACCTCGTGCATGCTCTCCAACTCGTCTTCAACCTGCCCGCCGAGCGATGCCGGGTGATCCAGACCGAGACCGGCGGAGCCTTCGGCGGCAAGGAGGACTTCCCTTCCGTCATCGGAACGCACGCTGCCCTGCTCGCGATGAAGTGCGGCCACCCGGTCAAGCTCACCTACGACCGCGCCGAAGACATGGCCGCGACCACCAAGCGGCACCCCTCGCGCACCCGTCACCGGACCGCCGTCTCGAAGTCCGGCAAGATCCTCGGAGGCACGATCGACTTCGCGATCGACGGCGGAGCCTACGCGACCCTGTCGCCGGTCGTGCTCTCGCGGGGAACCATCCATGCCCCGGGCCCGTACCTCTGGCCCTTCCTCGAAATTCGCGCCAAGGCCATGGCGACCAACGTTCCTCCGCACGGCGCCTTTCGCGGCTTCGGCGCGCCGCAGAGCATCTTCGCGCTGGAGCGGCACATGGACAAGATCGCCCGCACCGTCGGTCTCTCTGCCGAAGATCTCCGCCGCCGCAACTTCCTCACCACCGGAGATCGCACCGCCACGGGCCAGCTGCTCTCGGATCCGGTCGACATGCAGGCGCTGCTCGACCGCGCTCTGCGGGAATCCGGCTTCCACGCCAAGCAGACGCGTTTTGCCCGCGAGAACCCCGGCAACGCCACTAAGCGCGGCGTCGGCTTCGCCACCTTCTTCCATGGCGCGGGCTTCACCGGATCGGGCGAGCGGCGGCTCAACTCCATCGTCGACATCGCCCTCACCTCCGACGGACGTCCGCAGATCTTCGTCTCGTCCACCGAGTTCGGCCAGGGCACCAACACCATCCTCTGCCAGATCGCCGCACATTCGCTTCGCCTCCCGTATGACGACATCCTGATCGCCCAGCCGGACACCGCATGCGTTCCGAACTCCGGTCCAACCGTGGCCAGCCGCACCGCCATGATCGTCGGCAAGCTGGTCGAGCAGGCAGCGCAGAAGCTCTGCGCCGCACTTGTCGCCTCCGGCCACCTCAGCCCGTCGTACTCCGCCAAAAATTTCCAGGCCGGTGCGCAGGCCTATCTCGCGCAGCACGGCGAACTCCGTGTCAGCGCGCAGTACAAAGCACCCGGAGATATCTTCTGGAACGACGAGACGTACTCCGGCGACGCGTATCCGGCCTATGCCTGGGCGGTTTACGTCGCCGAGGTCGCCGTGGATACCCGCACCTACACCGCCACCGTGACCGACTTCCATGCACTCCAGGAGGTCGGCCGCGTACTTCATCCGGTGCTCGCCAAAGGGCAGGTGGAAGGCGGCGTCGCCCAGGGCATCGGATACGCGCTCTACGAAAAATGTGTCTGGGAGGGAGGCCGCATGCGCAACAATCAGATGACCAACTACATTATGCCGACCTCCATGGACCTGCCCCCCATCCACGTCTCGTTCGAGGAGGTCCCATCCCCCCACGGAGCCTTCGGAGCCAAAGGTATCGGCGAGCTTCCCATGGATGGCCCCGCGCCTGCCATCCTGAACGCGATCGAGAACGCCACCGGCCACTCCTTCACCTCCATCCCGCTGCTCCCGGAGGACATCTTCGAGCGCATGTGTGCCCCCGGCGACCCCACCGCCGGCGCGGAACATCTCGATCCCGCCATCGCCGGCCCCTACTTCAGCGAGTCGCCTGCGTGATGGCAAATCGCTCAGGCATGGCCCGAAACGAAGTGAGCGTGCTCTGCACCGTCAACGGCGAGCCGCGGACCATCACCGCTCCGCCGATCAAGCGGCTGCTCGACGTGCTTCGCGAAGATCTTCAACTCACCGGGACAAAAGAAGGCTGCGGCGAGGGCGAGTGCGGCTCCTGCTCGGTTCTGCTCAATGGCGATCTCGTCAACTCCTGCCTGATCCCTATCCTGCAGATTGAAGGCTCCACCATCCTCACGATCGAAGGCCTCGGCAAGTTTAGCGGCGTCGAGGGAACATCCCAGCTTCATCCCATTCAGCAATGCTTCCTCGCCGAAGGGGGAGCGCAGTGCGGCATCTGTACTCCCGGCATGATCCTCGCCACCCATCACCTGCTCCAGCACCATCCGCAACCAACGCTGTTACAAATCCAGGAGGGCCTGGGCGGCAATCTCTGCCGCTGCACCGGCTACATGCGCATCTTCGAGGCAGTGCAGCAGGCCGCCCACACCATCGCTTCCCAGACCATCGCTACCCAGACCACCGCTACCCAGACCACCGCGCAACAGGTTGAGCTTTGAAGCTTCACGTCGCAGCCATCGCCCTGCTCGCCTCGGCCGCACTCTGCGTTGCGGTTGGCGCCTTCGGCTCTCCGTTCCTCTTCCACACGAAACGGCTTCAGCTCGCGGGTGGAAGCACAGCAAGGCTTCGCTTTGGCCGCCTCCTCGCCATCGGCGCCGGCGTCGTCTTTCTGCTGTTTGCGGCCGCGGCGATGCGCGGACCGCTCTAGGGGACGCCATGCGGTCGGATCCGGCACACTTCGCCCTCATCGCGCCCCCATCGCTTGAGGCCGCACTCGATCTGCTCGCCACCGAACCCGGCGCCTACATCCCCATTGCCGGCGGCACCGAAATCATGGTCGCCCTCAACACCGGCCGCCTCCCGCAGCGCTCGCTCCTCAGCCTCCATCACCTCCACGAACTCCGCTTCGTCGACATCACCGACGCCGCGATCACCCTCGGCTCCGGCACCACCTTCACCGACCTCCGCCGGCACCCCATCGTGAACGCCGGCCTCCCACTTCTCGCCCTGGCCGCGTCCTGGACTGGCTCGATCGCGAACCAGAATCGCGGAACCATCGGCGGCAATATTGCGAACGCCTCCCCAGCCGCTGATTCCAGCCCCGCGCTGCTCGCCTACGATGCGTCGGTCACGCTGATCTCGGCGAACGGCCGCCGCTCCGTCCCGTATCGAGACTTTCACCTGGGCTACAAACAGACGGCGCTGCAACCCGGGGAGCTCGTCCACTCCCTCACCCTTAAGCACGACTGGGACGGCTGGAACCAATACATCCGCAAGGTGGGCACACGCAAAGCGCAGGCCATCTCCAAGGTCGCTCTTGCCGGCGTGGCTCGGATCGCGGATGGCGTCGTCGAGGAGATCCGCATCGGGGCTGCCTCGCTCGCGGATCGTCCCATCCGCTGCTTTGCCGCGGAGCAGGCGCTCCTCCATCGACCTCTCAGCGACGGGACGATCGCATCTGCCTGCGCCGCCCTCCTGAGCGAAGCCAAACCGATCGACGATATCCGCAGCACCGCAAAGTATCGCGCAGCGGTCGTCGCCAATCTCCTCGAAGAGTTCCTCCGTCAGCTCTAGGCGCGCGCCCGTCCAAAGATCCCGCGAGCCCGTTCAAGCTCCTCCGCCGTATCGACGTCAATCTCGCCATACTCAAGCTCAATGGCGCGCGCCTCGCGCAGCAGATCGCGAGCGCCCGCATCTCCGCGCAGCGCCAGCAGCTCGCCAAACACCCGCGCTGGAAAGCAGGCCGGAACTCCGCAGCGTCCGGCATACCCCGACGCCGTCACACCGCCGTCCGGCCCCGCCAGCAGCCGCAGATGCGCCGCCGAGACCGCCGGCTGATCGCACGTCATGATCAGCACCGAGGCCGCCGTCTCTCCGGCCGCGCGCACGCCGGCTCGAATCGACGACGCCATACCCTCCTCGGCGTCCTCATTGGGCACCACCTCACAGCCAAGGCGCTCCGCCTCCGCGGTCACGGCTCGATCGGCTGCATCGGCTACAACATAGACCGTCCCCAGCCCGGCTTCCTGCGCCACGCGGACTGCCCGTTCCAGCAGGGTCTCGCCACTCAGGATCTCGAGCTGCTTCGGCGCTCCCAGGCGCCGCGACGCGCCCGCCGCCAGGATCACGATCGCGGTCACAAGGCGCATTGCGTCTGCAGGTAGCGCGAGGCTCCGCCGCGTTCCACGTTCTCGGCCACGTCCTCCGCAGAGAGGCGGCGCGAGGCTCCTAGCCGGCCCTCCACCCGCGCATGCACCTCGGCCACCACCGCCAGCGCGATCGCCCCGGCTCCGTCTCCGCCAAGATCCAGACCCATCGGGGCATAAATCCGGTCGCAGCACTCCCCCACGCTTCGCCCCAGCATCGCCGCCGCCTCGCTCACCAGCAGGCTGCTCCGGTGCCTGGACCCCAGCAGGCCGAGGTACACCGGCGAAACCTCCAGCGCCAGCATCGCCGTCAACGCCTCCCGGTCCTGCTCATAGCTGTGGGTCATCACCACCACTGCGTCGCGCCCCCGCACACCGAGCTCGGACGCACTCCCCACCACGGCAACCCGCTCCGCCTCGGGAAACCTCTCGGGCCGCGCCAGTTGCCCCCGCCCATCGGCCACCGTCACGCTCCATCCGAGCATCGCCGCCATGCTCACCACCGGCCGCGCATCATCGCCCGCACCGATCACAAATAGCCGCTGCGGAGACCCGATCCGCTCCACGAACGCGTCCTCCCCGGCCATCAATGAAACGCCATCCACCGCTGCGATCTGCCCCCGCGTCAGCCCCTGGCTCGCAAACCTTAGCTCCCCCTGCGCGAACTTCCCGTCCGCGAACTCCCCGTCCACCGGCTCACCCCCCACGGAGAACACCGCCCGCATCAAGGGCCTCCCGCGCTGGGGCAGCCATGTCGAAACTACCGCCTCCTCCCCGCCCAGCGACCTCTCCACGGCCCGGAGAAGAGCGTCGTACTCCGCCGTCCCCGCCGGCTCCAGAAGCAGGTCGAGCACCCCGCCGCAACCCAACCCGTACGGGATCTCGGCCGTGTCGTCGAACATGGTCGAGTACCGCTCCACCACGGCTCCCCCTCGCGTCATCCACACGGCCTTGCGGACCACCTCCGCCTCCAGGCAACCCCCGCTGATGGTCCCCGCATAGCTCGCATCCGCGCCGACCAGCATCCGGGCCCCGGTCCGCCGGTACGAGGAGCCCTCCGCCCGCACCAGCGTCACCAGCACCCTGCCCCTGCCTTCACGATCCATCGCAACGATTCGCCGGCGCTCCATCCGAAGACCTCTCCTCCATCTTCAACCTTCGCCCCGCAATTTGCTAGACATCCGCCCCCAGCGAGCGCCCCCCGGCAGCCGGCCGCCTTCCTAGGTCGAGGTTGTCTGCTAAACTAACCCGAGTCGGCGGCAGGTTGAGCTCGCGCGCAAGCGCCCGCGAAGCCCTTCGCAGCCGGCCATCTTCCCGTCAAGACCAAGGTTCGGGGCGTAGCGCAGTCTGGTAGCGCACCTGGTTCGGGACCAGGGGGTCGGAGGTTCGAATCCTCTCGCCCCGACCAATCTCACCCCTCCCCATCTACTGCGCCAGAGCCCGCCCCTCCGCCCCGCGCCGCAGAAGGTAGTACACCGGCACCCCCAGCGCGACGATGGCGATGCCCGGCCACGTCGTTCCCGCGCGATACGTGAACAGCGCCAGCAGGATCACCGTCGCGCCCAGGATGTAGATCGCCGGCAGCCACGGGTATCCCCACGCCTTGTAGGGTCGGGGCGCATCCGGCCGCGTGATCCGCAGACGGAACACGCTCACGATCGTCAGGATATAGAAGAACAGCGCCGCCGAGATCACGTAATCCAGCAGGTTGCTGTAGAGGTTGCCGTACTCGTGCGTCAGCGGATTGACCGTGCGCGGCAGCACCAGCAACACCGTCCAGGCGCCTTGGATCCCGAGGCTCCACCCCGGGACGTTTGCCCGGTTCAGCCGCCCGGCCTGCGGAAAGAAGAGGCCGTCCTTCGCCATCGCGTAGCAGGCGCGCGCCCCTGCCATGGTCATCGCATTCACGGTCCCAAAAGTCGAGATCATGATGCCGATCGCCATCAGCGTCGCCCCAAAGCGCGGAAAAATCCGCTGCAGCACCGCCGTCGCCACGCGGTCGCCGGGTGCTGTCTGGATCGCGGCGATCGGCAAGCTGGCGAGGTACGCCATGTTGCACAGCAGATACAGCACAATCACCGATCCGGTCCCCATCAGCAGGGCCAGCGGCAGATTTCTCCGCGGACTCTTCACCTCCCCCGCAACAAAGGTGATGTTGTTCCACGCATCCGCCGAGAACAGCGATCCCGTTTGCGAGATGCAGATCGCAACCAGCATGCCGAAGCCGCTCGCCGCGGTAAGCCCCTCCGCCAGCGAGGCCGTCGTCCCCACCGCCCACGGGTGGTCGAAGTTCGCATGCCACGCCGCCCCATTCGCGCACACCGTCAGACCCAGCAGCACCAGCGCCGCCAGCGCCCCGATCTTGGCCACGGTAAACACGTTTGTGATGATCTTCCCGTACTCGAGACCGCGGCTGTTTCCAAATGCCAGCAGAGCGATCACCCCGACCGCCAACGCCTGCGCGGTTGAAAACGACACCGCATAGTGGCTCCCCAGCGCGATCGGAGCGAGGAGATAATGCGTCTCCGAGATCCTCGGAAACAGCACCCCGGTAAACCGCGCAAACGCAATCGCCACCGCGGCAATCGTCCCCGTCTGGATCACCGTCCAAAGCGTCCATCCGTACAGAAATCCCCACATCGGCGAGAACGCCTCGCGCAGGTAGATGTACATCCCGCCCGCGTCCGGCATCATCGCCGCCAGCTCCCCATAGCTCAACGCGCCCGCCACCGTCAGCACGCCCGTGATCACCCACGCCACCAGCAGCCACCCCGCGCTGCCGATCTGCCGCGACATCTCCGCCGACACGATAAAGATGCCCGACCCGACCATCACCCCGATCACCACCATCGTCGAATCGAACAGCCCCAGCCCACGTTTGAACTGCGGCGCTGCGACCTCTTCAGCACTCTCGATTGCCATCCGTCTCCTTCGGCTCCTCGATCAACCCTCACATCACCCGCAGCCTTGCGTGCGGCGCAGCCGATCGCCATAGCCGCGGCGAGCGACTTCCGTTACCGCCTTACTGCACCGTCACCTGCAAAGGATGCTGAACCAAGCTCGCCGTTCCGTTCAAGGTATATCCCACGTTGACCGTATACGTGCCCGGCGCGGCGGTCTTGCTTTTGCTCGAGCTGCCGCATCCATTCAAGCCCAGCATCGCGCCTGCGGACACCGTCGTCACCAGCAACGCCAGCCAGATTCCGCCCGGCTTGCGGCGCCGCCCTGGACCGGCGAACCCCGCGCCCAGCCCCAGCAAGGGCAGCAGCAGCACCGCGTAAAAGCTCGTCAAGCCGCGGCTTCCCGGCCGCTGCGGAAGCTCCAGCCCACTCACCGCCGTCGTTCCGATCGTCAGCGTCACCCTCTGCGGCGCGCCTCCGCTCAACGTCACCGACGTCGGCGAAAACGTGCACGACAACGAAGCCGGCAGCGTTCCGCAGTTCGGCACGACCGTTCCCGTCAGCCCGCCCATCGGCGTAAAGGTGATCGTCGTCGCCCCCGTCGATCCGCGCTGAATGGTCAGCGACGTCGGCGAAAACCCAAACTGGATCGCGGGCGCCGTCACCGTGACCGTGATCGCAGCCGACGTGCTGCCCGCAAACACTCCGCTCGGCACATAAGCCGCCGTGATGACATGCGATCCCGCGGCCAGCGTCGAGGTCGCAAACGTCGCCACCCCAGAGCCGTTCAGCGTCCCGCTCCCCAGCGTCGTCGTCCCCTCCAGGAAATTCACCGTGCCCCCGGGTATCCCGGTCATCGACGCCACCGTCGCCGTCAGCGTCACCGGGTCGCCCTGGTTCGCGTTCACGCTCGACGAGCTCAGGGTCGTCGTGGTCGGAAGCGGCGTCGCCACCGCCAGCAGCGTCGCGGGGGCCGACGTGCTGTTCAGGTACGCCGTATCGCCGGCATACACCGCCGTGATCGTGTACGGGCTGCCCGCAACCGTCGCCTGGCTGAACGTCGTCGTAGCCGTTCCCGCCGGGTCCAGTACCGCCGCCCCGATCGCCGTCGCTCCCGCTCCCGTTCCGCTGAAAAACGTAACCAGGCCTGTGGCTTTCGCCAGCGGCCCCGTCCCGGTGACCGTGGCCTTCAGCGTCACCGCCTGTCCCTCCACCGTGGTCGGCGGCGATACGGAAAGCGTCGTCGTGCTCGCGGCAAGCGGGGTCAGCAGATTCTCCGCCGCGGCAGCCACAAAGTGGTGCCCCGTGGTCGTCGGGTGCAGCCCATCCCAGACGAGGTACGTGTCCGGATTCCCCGTTATGCCCTGCGCGGCGGAGGTCACATTCGCAAGCCCATACGTCATCGGCGAAGCGGCTACCGCCATGAACCGCGTGAAAACGTCCGGCTGATAGATATGCAGCGTCTTTCCCCGCATCGCCGCGCTCGTCAGCAGGGCTCCGAGATCGGTGGCCAGCTGCACTCGAAAGCTGGCCGCTGCGGCATTCAATGCCGCAGCGTTCGACCCGCCCGCGTGGTCCGGCACCGCGCCGAGTGGCGGCAGATTTGGCACCATGAACTCCGTCCCACCCGCATCCACCAGCCTCTGCAGCAGCGCCGTCTCCCGCGCCGCAGCCGCCGTCACCCCCGCCGCGCTGCTGTCCGCGTACAGGTCATTCGCTCCGCCCCAAACGACGTACAGCGTCGTCCCGCTCGGCGTCGGGCTGGTCGCCAGGTAATCGGTCACCTGCTGCCCCAAGTTGTGGATCGTCACGGATAGCGGCAGACCGGCCACCGTCTTCGAGACCGTCCTGGTCCCGTCTTCCGTTGTGGCATCGCCGTACGCAAAGTCGGTGCCGCCGTCCAGGCTCGCCTTGATCACCGGCTTGGCCGCGAACCCTCCCGCCATCTGCTCGACCCAGACTCCAAAATACGCTTGCGCCGCCGGCTTGCTGTCCGCTCCGTCCGTAAACCGGCCATCCGTATACCCGAACAACGGCGACGGATACCGCAGACCGAACTGCCCCTGCGTCAGATGCGCCGCATTGCCCACGTCCGACAACGAGTCGCCGAATACCACAACACTCGTGTAGCTCTGCGCTCGTGCCACCGTCCCCGCTAAAACAGCCAACAGGGCACACACCAAGGAAGCGAAGCGGCGTGAAAACAACATGGGTAAAACCTCCACAGCTCGGCAAAGGGCATGGCCTGCCCGGAGATCGTACCATCTCGGGTGCTCCGGCCGGCACATCCTAAGCCGCCCTGACATAGCATGGCAGGAGCAATGCCAGATCCCAGACAGCTCCTTCCGTCCGAGACGCCCACCCGCCGCCGCAGCTTCCTCCGCAGCCTCTACTTCCGCGTGCTGGTCGGGATCGTCCTTGGCATCCTCGTCGGCGCGTTCTTCCCTCACGTCGGCCAGCAGCTCAGGCCTCTCGGCGACGGCTTCATCAAGCTCATCCGCATGATCGTCGCGCCCATCATCTTCCTCTCGGTCGTGGTCGGGATCGCCGGCGTCGGCGATCTGCGCAAGCTCGGCCGCGTCGGCCTCAAGGCGCTCGCCTACTTCGAAGCCGTCACCACCCTCGCCCTTCTGCTCGGCCTGGCCGTCGCCAACCTGGTCCAGCCCGGCCGCGGCCTGAACGTGGACGTCCGTACCCTCGACAGCAAAGCCGTCGGACAGTACGCCGCACAAGGCGCCCATCTCGGCATCGCGGACTTCCTCCTCAACATCATCCCCGAGAGCTACGCCGGGGCCTTCACCAGCGGCGAGATCCTGCAGGTGCTCCTGCTCGCCATCCTTACCGGCCTCGCCCTCTCCGCCCTCGACGGGAGGCTCGACGGAAAGAAGCCCCTGCTCGAGTTCACCCAGTCGCTCTCCCGCCTCTTCTTCAAAATCGTCACCCTGATTATGGAGCTCGCGCCCGTCGGCGCCTTCGGCGCCATGGCCTTCACCGTCGGCAGGTATGGCCTCGTCACCCTGCTCTCGCTCGGCAAGCTTCTTCTGTGTGTCTACCTCACCAGCATCGCATTCGTGGCCATCGTCCTCGGCCTCATCTGCTGGCTCAACGGCATCGCGCTCTGGCGGCTTCTCGTCTTTCTCCGCGAGGAGCTCCTCATCGTCCTCGGCACCTCATCCTCCGAGGCCGCGCTGCCCGGTCTCCTGCGCAAGATGGAGCACCTCGGCTGCTCGAAAGCGGTCACCGGACTCGTCATCCCAGCCGGCTACTCCTTCAACCTCGATGGCACCTCCATCTACCTCACCATCGCCGCCCTCTTCATCGCGCAGGCCACGGACACCCACCTCGCGCTCGGTCAGCAAGTCTTCATCCTGCTCGTCCTCATGCTCAACTCGAAAGGAGCTGCCGCAGTCACCGGCGGCGGCTTCATCACGCTTGCCGCCACCCTGGCCGCGCTCGGGACGATTCCCGTGGCGGGTATCACCCTCCTCCTCGGCGTAGACCGCTTCATGTCCGAGATGCGCGCCCTCACCAACCTCGTGGGCAATGGCGTCGCAACCATCGTCGTCGCTCGCTGGGAAGGACAGTTCGACGATGCCCGCGCACACGCCATCCTCCGCTCCCCTGCCGACCTCGTCGAAGGGGAGCTTAGGGTTGAGTCGCCCGCCATACCCACCTGAGCCCCCGGCCTCGCTCAAACGGAATACAGCCGGTGGCGCAAACTCCCATGCAATTCACTAGAATAGAACTAGATACCGAGATTAACCCACACGAAACGCAGTGGGATGGCCGCAACTCCTTTTCCTAGAAGACTTTGCCTATAAGCCTTATGAATGCAATAGTTTGCAGAGCACTAAGTGTGCAAGTAACAGAAACTGGGTAACTTAGGGGTGGGTACCCCAGGGGGGAGGGTATGGCCGTCGCCAAGCTAATTCTTGAAATCGAGATCGCTCATGCCCAGTCGCTCAAAGACCGGCGCCAGGTCGTCCGGTCCATGAAGGACAAGTTGCGCCAGGGCTTCAACCTCTCCATTGCCGAACTGGACGAGGGTCTGGTGTGGAATCGCGCCACCCTCGGCATCGCCACCATCTCCTCCTCCACCGCCTACCTCACCGGGCAGAACCAGGAGATTGACCGGGCCGCCCAGCGAATTGCCACCTCGTGTGGTGCCGAAGTGGTCGATTCCTACGTCGAATTCCTAGCGGAAGCTGCGGAGACGGACTGATCCTCCCGAAAACAAACTTCAGATCGCCTCAATCCACCCCCGCCTCACTCTCCCGTCCGTAAGTTTGGTAACCTAGACCGTTGGTTGGAAGAAGACCATGCCCGAACACCGCGCCAGAACGCACCACCGCAATCGCGTCGCCAGTACGTTTTCCCAGGAGATTGGCGCCATGCTCGAAGGTGAGCTCTCCGATCCGCGGATCGCTCCGAGCTACGTTACCGATGTCGTGCTCGCACCCGGCGGCAAGTCCGCCCGGGTCTTCATCGCGGTCCACGGCGAGGCACCGGAGGAAGATGCCACGCTTGAAGGGCTCATGACCGCCCGCGACTACATCCGGTCGCAGCTGCGCTACCGCATGGGCGTCCGCCATATCCCCGACCTGACCTTCGCGATCGACCGCTCCGAAAGAATGACCGGACGCATGGATGAGCTGCTCACCCGCATGCGAAAGCGGGACCGGCGTAAGGAACTCAACAACCCAGAAGGAAATGGTTCGCCCGCTTAATGACTTCCAATGCAGCCTTGATTGCACCACTTCTCCAGGTCTTTCGCTCCACGCCACAGTTCGTGCTCAGCTCACACGCTCGCCCGGACGGTGACGCCGTTGGTTCGGCGCTCGCGCTGGCTGGGATACTTGAGCAGATCGGGTGCGATGTGGATATCGTGCTTGCAGATCCCGTTCCGCTGATCTACCGATCCCTGCCTGGGGTGAGGCGGATACGCGAGGCTGTGGCAGTTTCACCCGGAATCCCATGTATCCTCCTCGAATGTGACGGGATTGAGCGTACCGGGCTCAGCGGCCTCGCGAATCGGATTCTGATCAATATCGATCACCACACTTCCGGCCGTCCGTTCGGCACCCTGAACTGGATCGATCCCGGTGCCTGCGCTGTCGCAGCCATGGTGTACGAGATCGGCAAAGCCTCCGGAGCGGAGATCACACCCGCGATTGCCACCTGCCTGTACACCGCGATACTGTCCGACACCGGGGCGTTTACCTACGGTGGCACCAATGCGGACACCTTTGCGCTCGCTCATGAACTGACGCTCTCCGGCGCCAAACCCGGCGAGATTGCCCGCGACATCTACTTCTCTAGCCCCGAAAGTAAAGTCCGGCTACTTGGCACAGCCCTTTCCAGGATGAGACGGGAGGGCCCCATCGCGTGGAGTTGGGTCACCGTAGGAGACCTGGAGAACGCCTGCGCCGAGGCGGAAGATTGTGAGGGCGTCATCAATCACCTCATCGGCGTAACCGGCGTCGAGGCAGCCGTCTTCCTGCGGGAGGTTCCTGACTCCGACCGGTATCGCCTCAGCATCCGGAGCAAGGGGGAGATCGACGTTGCGAAGGTCGCCGAGTTCTTCGGCGGTGGAGGCCACCGCACCGCCAGTGGCTGCACCCTCACCGGTCCACTGGAAGACGCTGCCAGCCGTGTCGTATCACAGCTACGCGAGGCCCTCTGCTAGCCTTGTCGCGCCTATCTCAAGCTCAACAACCGGTAGAGATGAAGCGTTCAGAGTCAGATCCCGGCGCGTGGCCAGATCAGGTTTTATGGAAAAGGCTCCGAGCCGTCGCGAAGCTGCCGAGCACCACTGTGCTTCGAGAACTGGCGATCCTCTGCATCGTGTCCGCGTTCCTTCTCCTGTACGGCCTGGTGCCCATCTTCGGTGGCGACAAACTCGGCCTCGTCGGAGCGGATGAGCCCAGGTACGCCCAGATCGCCCGTGAGATGTTGCAGGCCCACACCGACATCTGCGCCGAACTGCATGTCAGTCTTCTCCCCCGCACCCTGAGGTTTACCGACCTTCGCGATTCGTATCATTGCCTGGTGGGCGGTACGGTGACGCCCATTCTTTACGGAAAGCCGTGGCTCGAGAAGCCCGCGCTCTACTACTGGCGAGCCATGGGGTTCTTTCGGGAGTTCGGCGTTTCGGATTGGTCGGCTCGTCTGCCCTCATCGTCGGGTGCGTTTGCTCTGATCGTGCTTATCTTTCTGCACATGCGACGGTTCCGGCCGGGAGGGCACCTCGATGCCGCTCTGATCACGGCCTCCTGCATTGGAATCGTCAGCTTTGCCCGGGGCGCCTCGACTGACATGCAGCTCGCAGCTCCTTTCTGCATTGGGATGCTTGGATGGTATGCGTGGTATGAGACCGGCAAGAAGTTCTGGCTTTTCGATCTCTACTTTTTCGGAGCAGCGGCGACTCTGGCCAAAGGTCCGATCGCGCCTTTCCTGGCGCTCTGCATCATTCTTCTGTTCGCCGCACTCCGGCGCGAATGGTCGCTGCTGCGACGGACGATCTGGCTCCCGGGTATTCTCCTCTACCTCGTTATGGTTTTGCCGTGGTATATCGAGGTCCAACGGCGGAATCCCACGTTTTATCGATTCTTTTTCCTAGAGCATAATCTCGAGCGCTTCGCGACCAATCGCTACCAGCATCATCAGCCGTTCTGGTTCTACGCTGCCGTGCTTGTCCTCGGGCTCATGCCCTGGGTTGCGCTCTCGGGCCGGGCCCTGGTCGATGCGGTGCAGATCTCCGTGGCAGAGTGGAGGGTCCGTCACAATCCCCAGAGGTACCTTGGACACTCGCGGGCGGGCGATGCCTTCCCGGAGTTTCTCGTTCTATGGGCGCTGTTTCCGGTGATCTTCTTTTCCTTCTCGGGATCAAAGCTGCCCGGTTATATCCTGCCGTCGATCCCACCCCTGACCATTCTCACCGGTGACTACCTCAACCGCATTCGCCGCGAGGGTCTTCCATCCTGGCTGCTCTGGTCGCATGCCGGGATCTGCGGAGTTCTGGCCTTTGTTCTCGCACTGGCGCCACAACACATGAAGTACGAGACATTGGTGCCTTCACGCGTTTGGCTCCTGATCGCGGCAGCAACGGCCCTGCTTATCCTGTTGATGGTCGTCATAATTATCCGGAGGTGGGGTATATCGCAGGTACTCACCGTCACCCTTATACCTGTTCTCGGCGCTCTGATCTTCCTTCTCGGCGTCCATGGACGAGATCTGGATCTCAACTACTCGGCACGCCCTCTCGCCGCAGAGATCGCGCGCGACGCACCTGGGGTCGGTATCGTCGCAACCGAACAGATCAGGCGAGACATGGACTATGGCCTGGCCTTCTATCGTAATCGTGCGACGACGCACTACAGCACAGATGGCGTGCCTCCTCAGGAGCACATCCTTGTCATTCGATCTTCTGACAGTGGCAATCTGGAACAGTGGCTGACCGGCCGCTTATATGAGCCATTGTTCCTGTTTGAGACGCAGGGCCTGGCGGTATACCGAGTGGCTGCGAAGCACTAGTGATCGCCGGGAGACCCTGATTGTTTGTCCGTGAAGGCTTCGTATAAGCTCGATCAGACCTTCTCCGCCCATGACTGGCCCGACACATCTTGAGATTCTCGATCTGCGCCACTTCTCGGCGCGCCATCTCCGGCCGTTGCTTGAGGCGGAGGCTGATGTCTGGCAGAGGCGCCTGAGGTGGAACTACCGCAGCTCCACTGAACTTCTTCTTCAGTACCTGGACACGCATGTGCTTCCCGGCTTCGTCGCTGTCGAGAACGGAAAGGTGTGCGGGTTTACCTTTTGCGTGTATGAAGGCATCAAGGCGGTCGTGGGAGACGCCTTTGCGATCAGGTCTCAACACCATAGCGCAATCGAGGTGACGGAGGAGCTCCTTCTGCACCTGCTCGGGTTGCTGCGCGGTTCGCCCGGCGTCGATCGTATCGAGTCGCAGCTGCTTCTGTATGACTCTCATGCTTTCGCCCAGATCTTCAGCAAGGAAGGATTCACGACCTACCCGCGCCTGTTTATGGAACGCGATCTGAATGCATCCCCACCTATACTCAGTTCCGCTTCCATTCCCCCGGAACTGTCACTACGGCGCTGGTCCTCGACGGATTACCAGGCTGCCGCTGAGCTGATCCACGCATGCTATGGCGGCCATGTGGATGCTCGAATCAACGAACAGTATCGATCTCTTCATGGCTCCCTGCGCTTCCTGCACAATATCGTGCGTTTTCCAGGGTGCGGTGTCTTTGAAGGAGATCAGTCGTGGGTGGTCGAGGATGGAGCCAGGGGCAAGCTCGCCGGAGTGATTCTGTGTTCTCGCGTGGCCGATGAGGTAGCGCATGTGACGCAGCTCTGCGTCGCTCCGGAACGTCGTGGTGAGAGACTGGGCGCCCTGCTTCTGCAGCAATGCATGACCTATTTAAAAAGTACAGGCTACGATGTGATCAGCCTCACAGTGACCGAGGAGAACCAGAGGGCGGTGGCGCTCTATGAAGAGCATGGCTTCATAACAAGGCAGCGCTTCGACGCTATGGTTCTCGACAGACAGGATTTCAAGGCACCCCGAACAGCGACTCCTTCGGCGCGCAGATAACAGCCGTCTCTCTAGGTAGGAGCTGCCCTACTCGACGTGATAGTTCGGTGCCTCGCGGGTAATCATGACGTCGTGCACGTGACTCTCACGCAGGCCCGCATTCGAGATGCGTATGAACCGCGAGTTTTTTTGGAGCTCGACGATGCTGGCGCAGCCGAGGTATCCCATACCGGAGCGCAGTCCGCCGACGAGCTGGTAGATCATGGCATCGAGCGGACCCCGATGAGGCACACGACCTTCGATTCCCTCCGGGACGAACTTGGCTAGCCGGTTCAGACTGGCCCCTTCACGAGCTGTGAGCGAGGGTCGTTCGCCACTCCCGGCCTCATCCATATCGTCCCTGCTCTGGAAGTACCGTTCGCCGGATCCCTGTGCCATGGCGGAGAGCGAACCCATGCCGCGATAGGCCTTGAATGATCGTCCCTGATAGAGGATCGTCTCGCCCGGGCTTTCATCCACCCCGGCGAAGAGGGATCCCATCATAACGACGCTGGCGCCGGCGGCAATTGCCTTGGTGACGTCTCCCGAGTACTTGATTCCCCCGTCGGCGATGACCGGAATGTCACGCTGGCTCGCGGCTCGGAAGGCCTCCGATATCGCTGTGATCTGAGGCATGCCCGCGCCCGTGACCATGCGCGTGGTGCATATCGATCCGGGACCGATTCCAACCTTGATGGCGTCCGCACCAGCGTCGATCAGAGCCATTGCACCTTCATACGTGGCAACGTTTCCGGCGAGCAGCGCCACGTGGGGAAAGCGCTTTTTGACCTCGGCGACTGCCTCCAGAACGCGGGAAGAGTGTCCATGCGCGGAGTCGATCGCGAGGACATCCACACGGGTGGCCACGAGCTCTGCGGCACGCTCCATGTAGTCGCCGGTTGCACCAATCGCGCCAGCTACGCGAAGCCTGCCCTGCACATCTTTCGAGGCGTTCGGATATTTGAGCTTCTTCTGAATGTCTTTGACGGTGATCAGCCCCTTCAGCTCGTACTCGTCATTGACGACAAGGAGCTTTTCTACGCGGTGCTGGTGCAGGATGTGCTCAGCCTCTTCCAGGGTCGTTCCGACAGGCACCGTGATGAGATTCTGCTTGGTCATGACCTCGTCAATCGCCAGGTCCGTGCGCGAGACGAACCGGAGATCTCGATTCGTGAGGATGCCGACGAGCTTTTTGTCTTTGGTGACGGGGACACCCGAAATTTTGTAACGGCGCATGACCTCGAGAGCGGCCGCGATCGGTTGATCCGGAGAGATCGTGACCGGGTCAACAATCATGCCGCTTTCGGATCGCTTCACTTTGTCGATCTCCCCGGCTTGCTGCTCGATCGTGAGGTTGCGGTGCACCACGCCCATTCCACCCTGCTGCGCCATCGCGATCGCCAGGCGGGATTCTGTGACCGTGTCCATTGCGGCGGACATCAACGGGGTGTTGAGTACGATGTTCCGCGTGAGCTTGGTTTGTGTGCTTACCTGAGCGGGAACAACCTCGCTATACGCGGGGACCAGAAGGACGTCATCGAAGGTGAGCGCCTCGGAGAGGGGGGAATTGACCATGGAATGTTTGGACTCCGGCGACGCGAAGATCGCGATGGCCTTCAGTTGAACCGATTGTAGAGAGTGGCAGGGGCGAGGGCAAATACAGGCATGACGCATTGATGAAGTTCTGACGATCACGACGAAGCTCAATGGCACCTTCTCAGCGCGATGCGGCAATTGCTCCTCGCAACAATGTCTGCGTCGGTCTGTCCACGTTCCCGAGATGGCCGGATCGTGGAGATCGAAAGCGCGAAGGATGGGTGGCGCTGAGTGAAGGTTTAGCCGAGAGAGCCTAGAATTGGTAGGGGAGTGCATTTCGATGACGGTGATTCGGCAGGACGATTTGGTGCAGAGTGTGGCGGATGCCCTGCAGTACATCAGCTACTACCACCCGGAGGATTACATTGCGAACCTGGCGCGGGCCTATGAGATGGAGCAATCGCCAGCGGCAAAGGATGCGATGAAGCAGATACTGGTGAACAGCCGGATGTGCTTTGAGGGGCATCGGCCGATCTGTCAGGACACGGGGATCGTCACTATCTTCATCAAGTTAGGGATGGAAGTTCATTTCGGGGATCCAGACGGTGGACCAGCGACGATGGACCTCCAGGGCATGTGCGACGCTGGGGTGCGATCGGCCTGGCTCAATCCTGACAACAAGTTACGGGGCAGCATTCTGGCGGACCCGGCCTTTTCGCGCAAGAATACGCTGGACAACACACCGTGCGTGGTGGAGGTTTCGCTGGTAAAAGGTGGATCGGTGGACGTGACGGTGGCGGCGAAGGGTGGGGGGTCGGAGGCGAAGTCGAAGTTTGTGATGCTGAACCCTTCGGACTCGGTGGTGGACTGGGTGATCAAGACGTTGCCGACGATGGGCGCTGGGTGGTGTCCGCCGGGGATGCTGGGTATCGGAATCGGGGGGACCGCCGAGAAGGCGATGCTGCTGGCAAAGCAGGCGCTGATGGATCCGATTGACATGCAGGAGTTGAAGGCGCGGGGAGCAAAGACCAAGCTCGAAGAGTTGCGGATCGAGCTGTACGACAAGGTGAATGCGCTGGGGATCGGAGCGCAGGGGCTGGGCGGTCTGACGACAGTGCTGGATGTGAAGATTCTGGACTGGCCGACCCATGCGGCGAACCTGCCAGTGGCGATGATCCCGAACTGCGCGGCGACGCGTCATGCGCACTTTGTGCTCGATGGCAAGGGACCGGTGATGTTGGAGCCACCCTCGCTCGAGGTGTGGCCGCGGCTCGAGTATGACGTCCACGGAGCGCGGCGGGTGGATCTGCAGAAGGTGACGCGCGAGGACCTGCGGGAGTGGAAGCCGGGCGAGGTGGTTCTGCTGACGGGCAAGCTGCTGACCGGCCGGGATGCGGCGCATAAGCGGATGACGGATATGCTGTCGCGGGGAGAGAGGCTGCCCGTGGATTTCAACGGGCGGTTCATCTACTACGTGGGGCCGGTCGAGGCGGTGCGGGACGAGGCGGTTGGACCGGCAGGGCCTACTACCGCCACGAGAATGGATAAGTTCACGCGGCAGATGCTGGAGGCGACGGGGCTGCTGGGGATGATTGGGAAGGCGGAGCGGGGTGTGGCGGCGATCGAGGCGATCCGGGAGTATGGCGCGGTGTACCTGATGGCGGTGGGCGGGGCGGCGTACCTGGTGTCGAAGGCGATCAAGCACTCGCGGCTGGTGGCGTTCGAGGACCTGGGGATGGAGGCGATCTACGAGTTCGACGTGGTGGATATGCCGGTGACGGTGGCGGTGAGCGCGGATGGAACGAGCGTGCATGAGACGGGGCCGGCGGAGTGGCGGGCGAGGATTGCGGCGACGCAGGGTGTAGGGGGCGTGGCGATTCTGGGGCAGTGAAGGCCGGGTCTGGAGGCGCCGTGGCTAGGTTGAGCCTGGAGGCGGAGGCTGGAGATGGATCGCCTGAATCCGTTTGAAGACAGCTTTGACGACGCGATCACAGCGAACGGCGTGGAAGGCGAATGCATTGCGCAGCTCATGGCCGGTGTGCAGGGTAAGGGTATAGCGTAGCGTGGCGCGCGCACGATGCAGCCGCACTTTGACATTTTCCTCGGAGATGCCGAGTGCGTCCGAGATTTCGGCGGTGCTCAATCCTTCCACGTCCCTGAGGACGAAGACGGCGCGGTTTCCAGTGGGCAAGGCTTCGATGACTTGCTCAAGGAGGCGGCGGATCTCCGACGTGGCGGCCGCCTGCTCCGGGTTGGGAGCGGGCGAAGCGAAACGGTCCATCCTGTCTCCTTCTCCCCCTGCAACGTCGTAGTGTTTGCGATCGCGAAGGCGGGCGAGGGCTTCATTGACGGCGATACGGATAAGCCACGCGGCGAAAGACGCACGGCCAGCGAACTGAGGCAGGTGCTGATAGGCACGGACGTCCTCGGCCTTCATGACGTCCTCGGCCTGCGCGTCGTCGCGCGTGATGGCGCGTGCTGCCCGGTAGAGGCGCTGGTTGTGGCGGCGGATGAGGACTTCAAAGAGGGCAGTCTCGCCGGCCAGAACGCGTGCGACTACCTCTTCGTCGCTGATGGAGGCGATTACGGGTTGCGCGGGCGGCAGGTTGGGCCATTCCTTCCCCTCGATACACAAGAGTGGGGATCAGCGAAAAGGTTACAGGACGGAGAGAAATATTTCTTTGCAGACAAGGTGTAACCCAATCTGCCTTTCGGACTCCCTTGGTGTGGCAGAACTATAAGCCCAAGGAGAGTTTGAGATGACAACAGGTATGAGAGTGACGCTAGCTTTGACGGTCGGGATTTTGGCAACGGGCGCACGGGCGCAGGCGCCTCCGACCGATCCCCAGATTGTGGGCATTGTGGTGGCGGCAAACCAGATCGACATCGACAGCGGCAAACTTGCGCTCTCGAAGAGCCACAACAAGCAGGTGCGCAGTTTTGCACAACAGATGATCACGGATCACACGGCGGTGCAGAAGTCTGTCTTCGATCTCGGCGCGAAGCTGCATGTCTCACCGGCGGACAGCGATACGAGCGCCTCGTTGAAGAAGCAGGCGGCCGAGAGCACCGAGCAGATCAAGGGGCTAAAGGGAGCGGCGTTCGATAAGGCCTATGTCTACCACGAGGTGGGCTATCACACGGCGGTGATCGATGCAGTGAAGAATGTCCTGATTCCGAACGCTCAGAATGCCGAGTTGAAATCCGCCCTAACCGGGACAGCACCGATGTTTGAAGGGCACCTTGAGCATGCGAAGAGCCTGCAGACGGAGCTCAACGGGAAAAACACAACGGCAACAAACCACAGGAAGTGACGGAGGGCGAGATGGCGGTGCAGTCCTGGAGTATGCGATGGGCGGTGTTGCTGGTGCTCGCGATTGGCGGCGGCTGGTGTGCCTGTTCCCGGCGTGTGACTCTGGCGGCGGCCGGGGTTGAAAGGGCCGCCGCCCAGACGCACGCGGTTGCAATCAGCGGCTTCCGGTACCAGCCTGACGTGCTGACGGTCAGTGTGGGCGACACGGTGGAGTGGAAGAACGCCGACATTGTTCCCCATACGGTGACCGCGTTGGACAAGAGCTTCAACTCGGGCGGCATTGCTCCCGGGGCTACATGGAAGTATGTCGCGAAGAGAGCGGGGACGTTTGCTTACGGATGTACGCCCCACCCGAACATGAAAGCCAAGCTGATCGTGAAGTAGGGAGATCTCCTCCGTGATGCCCATACCTTTGCCGACGTTTTCGCCGTCCCACATCCATCCGATCCTGGTGAACTTCACGGCGGCACTGATACCGGCTTCGGTGATGAGCGACGTCTGTGGGCGCGTGCTGCGGAAGTCGTCGCTGAACGCTGCTGCGTGGTGGATGTTGTTCTACGGGGCCGCGGTCACGCCCCTCACCGGTCTGGCCGGGCTGTGGTGGAAGAAGCAGGCGGGGGACACGCTGCCGCCGGAGCTTGTGTTTCGCCACCAGTGGCTGGGAATAGGTTTGGCGGTATTGTTCGTCGTTCTGGCCGTATGGCGATGGAGGATTTATCGAGAGAGCGGGGTCCCACGATGGGGCTATCTGGTGCTTTGCCTAGTGTCAGTGGCCGCTCTGGTGATTCAAGGGTCTCTGGGTCGCGCGATGCTTTTCGGAAGCTAGAGCGGTCGCGAGATGTCTCTACCCAATATGAGAGGGGTGTTCGGGGGTGGGGGGTGGGATGGGTTTTGATTTGCGGTTGAGGATGAAGGAGGGCTTCTGGCGGCGGGTGTCGGAGGCGTGCTCAATCTGTTTCCAGAAGGCCAGGAAGTAGTCGAGGGCGGAGATGATGCTGACGGCCGTCATCCAGTAGATGGAGGTATAGGCGATGAGGCGGACGGCGAGGATGAAGCCGAAGAGGTTCCAGTAGATCCAGCGGTGGGCGAGGATGGCGGCGACGACGGAGACGATCTGGAGGACGGTTTTGAGTTTGCCGATCTCGGAGGCGGTGATGGTGAAGCCCTCGGCGGCAGCGATGGAGCGGAGGCCGGAGACGAGGAACTCGCGGCCGACGATGAGGACGGCGATCCAGGGCGGGACGATGCGGGGATTGTAGGCGACGAGGACAATATAGGCGGCGGTGACGAAGAGCTTGTCGGCGAGGGGGTCGAGGAGGATGCCGATGGTGGTGATCTGCGAGCGCCGCCGGGCGAAGTAGCCATCGAGGCCGTCGGTGGTGGCGGCGAGGATGAAGAGGGCGGCGGCGGCGAGCTCCTGGTGACCGGGAGTTTTGATGGGCGAGTGGGAGCTGAGCAGCCAGATGAAGATGGGGACGGCGGCGATGCGGGAGAGCGTAATGGAGTTGGGAAGATTCATTGCGGGTGTGCGGGCAACTCAAGAGACCGCGACACTCACATTTTCCCATATGGAGTGGGTATTAGTGTGCGGGATCAGTTCAGCGGCAGCACGGTCGAGCTGCTGGGCAGCCAAGTCCAAGCGAGCCTCTGTATTCCCCTCGGTTCCGTTCGGGCACCTCTGCCACATAGCGGGCCGCTGGAATGAGGGGCAGTGAGAGCAACCGCAGGTCCTTCGGCTTCGCTCAGGATGACAGGTTTTGGGGCTGGTTCGGGCGGGGGGCCGGGTGGGATGTGAAGCAAAACAGCGCAAGGGAACATGAGATTTCCCTTGCGCTGCGACGGCTTGCCTTCCGGGTCAGGCGTAGATGCCGCGTTGTTTGGTGGTGTAAGCGACGCGGTCGATGGCGAGCATGTAGGCGGCGATGCGGTTGTTGACGTCGTGGCTGGTGGAGTAGGCGATGACGTCGGCGAAGCTGTCGGACATGATGCGATCGAGACGTTGGTTAACTTCGAGCTCGGTCCAGAAGTAGCCCATGCGGTCCTGAACCCACTCGAAGTAGCTGGTGGTGACTCCGCCGGCGTTGGCGAGGATGTCGGGGATGACGAAGACGCCCTTTTCGGCGAGGATATCGTCCGCGACGACGGTGGTGGGGCCGTTGGCGCCCTCACACAGGATGCGGCATTGGAGTTGGGCGGCGTTGCGGCTGGTGATGACGTTTTCGGTGGCGGCGGGGATGAGGATCTCGCACTCGCGGGTGAGGAGCTCGGCTTTATCGACGATCTCGGCCCCGGAAAAGCCGTTGATGGTGCCGGCGCGGCCGCGGTGGGAGAGGAGGTTGGGAATGTCGATGCCGTTTTTGTTGAAGAGGGCGCCGTCGTACTCGGCGATGCCGATGATGGTGTAGCCCTTTTCGGCGAGGAGTTTGGCGGCGTTGGAGCCGACGTTGCCGAAGCCCTGGACGATGACGCGGCAGCCTTCTACGGGCATGTTGAGGTGCTTGAGGGCCTCATCGCAGACGACGGAGATGCCGCGGCCGGTGGCTTCGCGGCGGCCGCGCGAGCCGCCGATGTTGACGGGCTTTCCGGTGACGACGGAGGTGACGGTCTGGCGCATGTGCATGGAGTAGGTGTCCATGATCCAGGCCATGGTTTGCTCGTCGGTGCCCATGTCGGGGGCGGGGACATCTTTTTCGGGGCCGATGAACTCGATGAGCTCGGCGGTGTAGCGGCGGGTCATGCGCTCGAGCTCACCCTGGGACATTTTCTTGGGGTCGCAGATGACGCCACCCTTGGCGCCGCCGAAGGGGATGTTGACGACGGCGCACTTCCAGGTCATCCAGGAGGCGAGGGCGCGGACCTCATCGAGGGTGACGTCGGGGGAGTAGCGGATGCCGCCCTTGCCGGGGCCGCGAGCGATCGAGTGCTGGACGCGGTATCCGGTGAAGACCTCGATGGAGCCGTCGTCCATGGAGACGGGGATGTGGACGATGATCTCGCGGGTGGGATAGCGGAGGACCTTCCAGATGCCTTGGTCGAGGTCGAGTTTGCGGGCGGCGAGGTCGAAGCGAAAGGCCTGCGCCTCCCACGGATTGATCTCCTGCTCGATCGAAATGGTGGGCGACAACGCAGACGAGGTACTGGGGGGGAGGGTGCCGGTAGCGGTTTGCTGCATGGTTAAGACCTTCTTTGGTGTTGCGGGGATCAGCGATTCTCCGGCCATTTCGGCTCACCTCCTGCGGGGAGCGGGATTTCGGCTTGGGCCAGACCGGACCGTGGCCAAACCCGTAGAGTTTAGGCCTCGTGGAGAAGAGTATGCAAGGTTTGGGGGAACCTGGCTGTGCAACTTTCCGGTGACCTGTGGGCGGGCTTCGCGGACCAAAGTTTGGCCGTTCGCTCTGAGGGGTTAGACGGCGATACCCGAACGTATGATTGGAGAAACTATGCCGAGATCAAGGGTGAGATCGATGCCGTCCGCGGCGGAGTTTGAGCGGTTGAGCGAGACGCATACGCTGGTGCCGGTGTACCGGACGGTGACGGCGGATCTGGAAACGCCGGTGGGCGCGTTTTTGCGGATTGCGGCTGAGGAGCCGGAGGCATTTCTGCTGGAGTCGGTGGAGGGCGGGGAGCGGGTGGGGCGGTACACGTTTATCGGGATTGAGCCGTACAAGCGAATTGTGGCGCGGGGGCGGGCGCTGACGGTGACGGAGGGGCGGAGGCGGCGCGAGATCGAGGGGGATGTGTTTGAGGAGTTGAAGCGGGCTCTGGGGGGGCATACGCCGGCGCGGCTGCCGGGACTGCCTCCTTTTACGGCGGGGGCGGTGGGGTTCTTCAGTTATGACGTGGTGAGGCTGATTGAACGGCTGCCGGCGACGGCGGTGGATGAGTTGGGGGTCCCGGATGCGTGCCTGATGTTTTTCGACCAGGTGCTGGCGTTCGACCATGTGAAGAAGGAGATCCACCTGATTGCCACGGCGGACCTGACGCGCGGCAGCCGGAAGGGAGCGTATGAGCGGGCGGTGCGGCGGCTGGACAAGATGGAGCGACGGCTGGCGCGGGCGCTGCCGAGGGTGCGGAAGAGAAAGGAGTTTGAGGGAGAGCTGGAGATCTGGCCGCGGACGCCTCGGGCGGCGTTTCTGGAGGCGGTTGCGCGGGTGAAGGAGTATGTGGCGAGCGGGGATGTGTTTCAGTGCGTGCTGTCGCAGCGGTTTGACTGCGAGCCGGGGGTGGATGCGTTTGAGGTATACCGGGCGTTGCGGATTGTGAATCCGTCGCCGTATATGTATTTTTTGCGGTTTGGGCTGGAGCACGGCGGAGGGGAGAACTCGGTGGTAGACAAGCGGGTCCTTCGCTCCACTCAGGATGACAAGGAGAGAGGCAAGGGGGGTGCGAGCGGCACGAGGACGGCGCATATTGTGGGGTCCTCGCCGGAGCTGCTGGTGAGGGTGAATGGGCAGCGGGTGGAGTACAGGCCGATTGCGGGGACGCGGAGGCGGGGCGCGGATGAGGCCGAGGACAACCGCCTGGAGGAGGAGCTGCGGGGGGATGCGAAGGAAGTGGCGGAGCACATTATGCTGGTGGACCTGGGGCGGAACGATGTGGGGCGGGTGAGTGAGTTCGGGTCGGTGAAGGTGAAGGAGCTGATGTTTGTGGAGCGTTACAGCCACGTGATGCATTTGGTGAGTGCGCTCGAAGGCAAGCTCAAGCAGGGGCTGGAGGCGATCGACGCCTTCCGGTCGTGCTTTCCGGCGGGGACGCTGAGCGGGGCTCCGAAGATCCGGGCGATGGAGGTGATCGAGGAGTTGGAGCCGGCACGGCGCGGGGTGTATGGCGGGTCGATCCTGTATGCGGACTTCAGCGGGAATCTGGATAGCTGCATCGCGATTCGGACGCTGTATATGGATGGGGAGAAGGGGTACATCCAAGCGGGCGCTGGGATTGTGGCGGACTCGGTGCCGGAGAGCGAGTTTGAGGAGTGCCGGAGCAAGGCGCAGGCGGTGGTTCGGGCGATTGAGCGGGCGAGGGGCGGGTAGGGCTTGATTTCCAACATCGGCACATACGGCAACGGATTGTGAGTGCGCTAGAGAGTTCGAGGCTAGCAGATATCGCCCGGAGAGCGATGAGCGGCGCGAACAAGTGAAAATTCGGGGCACCACTGCGCAAGGATGGAAGTCGCTTCGTGTTAGGACTATGCTAGTTGTATGCAGATCACGCTGGAGATACCGGACAAGGTCGCTGCTTATCTCGTCAGGGGCATGGGCGACGCTGCACAGTCCCTACTTGAAGATGCCGCTGTGGAGGCCTATCGCGAGGAGCGATCAGCGAGCATGAGCTTCGGCTTGTTCTTGGACTTGAGACGCGGTATGAGTTGGACGGTGTATTAAAAGCACGCGGTGTCTGGCTGGAATACACGGATGCGGAGTTGCAAAAGGAACGGCTAGTGATGCGGGAGATTCTTAGGCGCGGCAATCAGGTTTAAGACCCGCCATGATCGTTGTAAGCGACACGACGCCTCTGAATTATCTGATCCTCATCGATGTCATTGATGTCCTCCCCAAGCTCTACGGGACTGTGATGATTCCGCGAGCAGTGTGGTTAGAGATGAGCGTCCCGCTAGCTCCGGCTTCAGTGCGGCAGTTTGTCGCGAAGGCGCCAATTTGGTGTCAAGTGGTGAACGTCACGTGTTCGGATCAGAAGATTGCAGGACTTGGAACAGGCGAGAGCGAGGCTATCATCTCGCGAGGGAACTCGGGGCAGATCTATTGCTTACGGATGACCGGCGCGCACGGAGAGAGGCGATCCGTTTGGGCGTCTCGATCGCCACGACATTGACAGTACTCGGAGCTGCCGCAGATTTCGGATACATCTCCTTTGAGGGGGCAGTCCGACGACTTCGGGAGACAAACTTCCGAGTGGACCCACGAATTCTGGATGCCTTGCTCAATGAGCGGAAGGATGCGTCGACGGAACGATCTTTGTTCTGGACAATTACGACTCGTTTACCTACAACCTGGTGCAGTACATCGAGGAGCTGGAGCTGGCACGGCGCGGGGTGTACGGTGGGTCGATTCTGTATGCGGACTTCAGCGGCAATCTGGATAGCTGCATTGCGATCCGGACGCTGTATATGGATGGGGAGAAGGGGTACATCCAGGCGGGGGCGGGAATTGTGGCGGACTCGGTGCCGGAGAGCGAGTTCGAGCAGTGCCGGAGCAAGGCGCAGGCGGTGGTTCGGGCGATTGAACGGGCGCGGGAGATGTAGGGGCGCTTGCTGAGCGTGGGCAGCACGAGCAAGCGACAGCAATGGAGGACTAATGAGAATCAGGGCCAAAGTTCAAGGGGTTTTTTTAGTCGCAATGATGGCAAGCAGTTCGCTGGGGCAGGAGAGGACATCGATGACGGCAGATCATAGTCCCTTGATCATCAGCCCGTCCACCCCTCGTGACTCTCGTGGGGAGACGGTTTATGAGTCGCAAGGGGAAGAGCAGAAAGATATACCGGTCGTACCTGGTGTTCTCGTTCTTCCAAAGCCATTGAAGATGCCGTATCCGGAATATCCGAAATCCCGTAAGAAGGCTCAGGCCATCGGCGACGTGACGGTAAAGGGAGTGATCGCGGAAGACGGAAGCTTTATCGACGCTCGGTCGGAGAGTGGAAGCGATCCTGAGTTCGCGAAGAGTGCAATTGCGGCTACAGCCAAGTACCGGTTCAAGCCGGCCACGTTAGACGGGAGACCAGTGGCCATGTTGACCAAACTTGTTGTGTCCTTTCGTATCTGGTGAGAGCGAGAGACCGCAAACTCTAACCGGAGCTTGTCGTTCCTAGGAGTCCTTCGATTGGTGGAGTGCCCAGAGAACGCCGGCGGCGATCTGCGCTACGCCGATGCCGCGGGTCAGTGCGGGATTTCTGGCGAGCGCCTGCATGAGATTGCGCCAGGGGCGGGGGCCTTTACTCCAGGCTTCGGCATCCTTGGATGGGTGGATCAGGGCCATGACGCCGTCGCCAATAAGGACCATGGCCGCGAAGTGCTGCGAGCGTTTTGGTGTGAGGAACATGCTTGTCTCCTGTTCTGTAGGAGAGAGATGCGGGTTGGATCGTTGCCCGCACGAGCTGTTCGTGATCAATGCATGCGGGAAGGGCGGGTGGCAGGACTGAGAAGCAGGTTCCTCGACTTCGCTCGGAATGACAGAAAAAAAGCTAGGCAAGTGCGGTGTCAGAGGATGAGGTGAGGAGCGGGAGTCAGTAAGATAAAGTAGAGATGATCTTTGTTCTGGACAATTACGATTCATTTACCTACAACCTGGTGCAGTACATGGGGGAACTGGGTGCGGAGATGGTGATCCGGCGGAACGATGAGGTGACCCCGGCGGAGGTGGAGGCGATGCGGCCGGAGCGGATCCTGATCTCTCCGGGGCCGTGTACGCCTGAGGAGGCGGGGATCTCGATTGAGCTGATACGGCATTTCGCGGCGATGGGTGTGGAGGATGAGACGCGGCGGGTGCCGATCCGGATTCCACCGATCTTAGGCGTGTGCCTGGGGCATCAGGCGATCGGCGCGGCGTTTGGGGGAAGCGTAGTGCGGGCGGCGAAGCTGATGCATGGGAAGACGAGCGAGGTGGAGCATGACGGGCGGACGATCTTTGCGGGGATTCCATCGGCGATGACGTGCACGCGGTATCACTCGCTGATTGTGAGCGAGGCGGGGCTTCCAGGCGAGCTGGAGGTGTCGGCTCGGACGGCGGGGGAGGGCGGGATGGAGGCGGGCTCGGTGATTATGGGCCTGCGGCATCGTACGCTGCCGATCGAGGGGGTGCAGTTTCATCCGGAGAGCGTGCTGACGATGCACGGAAAGCAGATGATCGCGAATTTTCTGACGATGTAAGCTGGATGCGTGACACGGACGCGATTGGCCCTTGCACCTGGTACGTTGTGCGCGATGGTGACGATGCTGTGCGCGATGTCGCAGGGGCAACGAACGATTGGGCGGGTGGCGGTGCGGGATGCGGCGGTGACGGGGACGCTGGAGGTGAGTGAAGGTCAGGCGATGCTGATGGGCGGGGCGTCGATTGTGGCCAAGGACCATACGGCGGAGCTGATGCTGGAGCGGGGCGGAATGGTGGAGGTTTGCGCGACAAGCAGCCTGCATGTGACCTCCGGAGCGACGGTGGGGGAGGTGACCCCGCTGCTGTTTGCGCTGGACCGGGGAGCGATGGAGGTGCGGACGGTGATGGGATCGCACGACGTGCTGATTACGCCGGACCTGCGGTTTTCGACACTGAATGGGGGAAGCGTGGACCTGCGGGTGAGGGTGACGATGAATGGGGACACGTGCGTCGAGAACCGGGGGATGGGGGCTCCGACGATTGAGGTGGTGGAGCAGTTTGGCGATGGACGCTACCTGGTGCCGGCGGCCCAGCACGTACTTTTTGAGCATGGAAGCATCCGCGAGGTGGTGGACCGGGAGACCTCGCCGTGCGGTTGCCCGCCTGCGCCGGTGATGTCGTTGGCCGAGAGTGGGATAACGGCGGCGCCGGGGGACGCGGCGAGGGCGGGGAACCAGGCGGCGCAGAAGGTTGAGGAACATCCGTTCCCCGCGGCTGTGAGCCAGGGTCTGGCTGAGGCTGGCGCGGCGAAGGTCCCGCAGGCTGTGCCGGGGCAGGTGCATGCGCAGGTCGCGGCGACGATGGCGTATGGGGGGGCGGCCGATTCCACCAGCGCGGGGGCGAAGACAGGGCAGACGGCTCCCCCTGCGGCGGTTGCAGGCCAAGGTGCGGCCGGTGGGGCCAAAGCCGCGGGCAACGCGGATGGACGAGCGACCCGGGCTCCTGCCCCGGGCAGCGCAGATGGAGCAGCCAGCCGGGCTACGGCGAAGCCGGACGCTCCGGTGGCGGTAGAGGCGCCGGCTGCGCCAGCTCCCCCGGGGGCGAAGGACCTGGCTCACCGGGTCGGCCGATTCTTTAAGAGGATCTTTGGAGGACACTGAGCGGGCCGCTGACGCGGGGCCGCATCGGTGGCGGTGTTGGCGTTGGCTTGAGATGGAATGGTTTACCGCGAGGGTCGAGGGGCCGGCTGCGCTCCAGGGTACGCCCCCCACGCTACAATGTAGGGAATGCGAACAGAGTAGGGTATGCGAACAGGGCTTCCGGCGGATGCCGACGTGCTTTGTTTGAAGTGATCACAACACAGGGTAAGGAGCTGTCGCCGTATGTCGATTCCCGCAACACAGATGCGTCCGGGCATGGTGATTAAATTCAGGGACGACCTTCACATGGTGTTCTCGGTGGAGCACAGGACGCCGGGAAACCTGCGCGCGTTTATCCAGGCGAAGCTTCGGAATATCCGGACGGGAGCGATGTATGTGGAGCGCTTCCGGTCACCGGACCCGATCGACCGAGTGGTGGTCGATGAGATCAAGATGGAGTTCCTGTACAACGACGGGGACGAGTACTACTTTATGGACGACAAGTTCGAGCAGACGATGCTGACGCGGGATACGCTGGGGGATGCGGTGGAGTTTCTGCTGCCGAACCTGTCGATCGGCGTGAGCTTCCATGACGGCAAGGCGGTGGGCATCGAGCTGCCGAGCGTGGTGGAGATGACGGTTGTGCAGACGGAGCCGGGGATCAAATCGGCCACGGCGAGCAGTGTGAGCAAGCCGGCGAGGACGGAGACTGGATTAGTGGTGCAGGTGCCGGCATTCATCAATGAGGGCGAGAAGATCCGGGTGGATACGGCCGAGGGCGCGTATATGAGCCGGGCGTAAGACGGGATTCCAGAATCTAACGCAGAAGGGCGGGCTCTGACGAGCCCGCCCTTCTGCTTCCGCCTTCGGTTTCGAGGAGGCGGGTTAGAAGCGCCAGTAGATGCCTGCGGACGGTTCGGTGGTGGCTACCCAGCTGCGGGTGCTGATGACGGAGTTCCCGAAGTTGGGGGCGCGATAGATGAGGGCGCGGCCCTGGACGCGGAAGCCGAGGTGTGGGTTGCGGGTGGGGAGATCGAGGCCGGTCTCGAGCAGGCCTGCAGCGCGCCACTGGTTGGGGCCGGTGTTCTGCTGCGGGTAGAAGTCGATGGCGCCGCCACCGACGGCGACAAAGGGCTGGAGGCGGCGGAAGTGCGGGTGGAAGATGTAGGCGGCGGTGGCCTCGTGGTTGTAGGACTTTACCTTGGCGGTGCCGTACGGTCCGCTGAAGCGCTGGGAGTACTTGTTGTAGCCGTAGTTGAGCTCGATCCCGGCCCAGGAGACGGGGTGCTCCTTGAGGCTGAAGAGAAAGCCAACGGTGTCTGTGGTGCCCTGAATTTTGCCGGGGGCATTGCTGGTGAGCGTTGTCGTGAACGGGCTGGTCGCGTTGACGCCGAGGTCGACGTTGTGCAGCTTGTAGATCTGTGCGTGCGCAGCCAGGGCGGACGACGCGACAAGGCAGACGGAAAGGGCGCGAGTGATAGATTTCAACATTGAATTGCATCTCCGGTTATGAGGCGCGGATCGGCGCAGCGTCGGCAGGACGCCGGGCTTCAGCGGAGCCTTCGAGGTTTGTGTACGCGAAGTTGCCCAGAGCCGGTTTGCTGATTGGGCAGCACTCTCTTCGCTGCATTAAGAGACGCTCCAGAGAGTTTCGCGGATGCAATATAAGTGGGGGTACACGTAGATTTAGATGAGACGAGTAAAAGGACTTTTGTACCGGCAGGGGAAGCCGTGTTTGCTGGATGACCCGGGCTCTGAGAGACTGGGGAACCATGGTGGAACACTATCGGGTCAAGGGCCGGGTGCAAGGGGTCGGATTTCGCTGGTTTGTGCAGCGGGAGGCGGCCGAGCTGGGCTTGCGGGGGTGGGTGCGCAACACGGATGAGGGGGATGTGGAAGTGGTTGCGGCGGGGGGCGAGGGTGCGCTTGCGGAGCTGCGTGCGGCGCTGGCGAAGGGGTCGCGCGGGAGCCGGGTAGACGGGGTGGTGCGGCATGAGATGGATGAGAGTGAAGGCGCCAAGCTGGGCCCATTTGAGATTGAAGGAGCCTGGTAGAGAGATATGTCGAAACTTGTGAACTGCGAGTCATTGAAGCCGCTGGTGCGGACTGTGCCGGATTTTCCGAAGCCGGGGATTCTGTTTTACGACATCACGACGGTGCTGAAGGACAAGACCGGGTTTGCGCTGCTGATCGATGCCTTTGCGGCGTACTACATTGGGAAGGAGATCGATGTGGTGCTGGGGATCGAGGCGCGCGGGTTTATCTTTGGGCCGGCGCTGGCCTACCGGCTGAACGCGGGATTTGTGCCGGTGCGAAAGCCGAAGAAGCTGCCGGCGCCGACGGCGAAGGTGAGCTACGAGCTGGAGTACGGGACGGATTCGCTCGAGATTCATCTGGACGCGATCGAGCCGGGGCAGAGGGTGATCATTGTCGACGATCTGCTGGCGACGGGCGGGACGATGCAGGCGACGGTGCAGCTGGTGCGGCAGATGGGCGGGGAGATTGCGGGTCTGGGGTTTGCGATCGAGCTGGATTTTCTGCAAGGACGTGCGAAGTTTGGGGAGTACGACGTCTTGAGCCTGCTGCATTACGACGAGTAGCGTACGAAGACGAGTTCCGATTCAGGAGCTCCAGTGAGTGAGTTTCAGGGGGTTTGGCGATGACGGATTTGGGTGCGCTTGAGGTCTGGTTTCTGACGGGGAGCCAGCATTTGTATGGGGCGGAGGCGCTGGGGAAGGTGGCGACGAACTCGCGGGCGATCGCCGAATCGCTGGCGGCGGAGAAGGGCTTGCCGGTGAAGGTGGTGTTCAAGCCGGTGCTGACGACAGCCGACGAGATTCGGGGGGTGTGCCGCGAGGCGAACAATGCGGAGAGCTGCATTGGGCTGGTGCTGTGGATGCACACGTTTTCGCCGGCGAAGATGTGGATCGCGGGGCTGAGCTCGCTGACCAAGCCGTTTGTGCATCTGCATACGCAGTTTGGGCGGGATCTGCCGTGGAGTTCGATCGATATGGACTTCATGAATCTCCACCAGGCGGCCCATGGGGACCGGGAGTTCGGGTTTATCACGTCGCGTCTGCGGCTGGCGCGGAAGGTGGTCGTGGGCTTCTGGCAGGATGCGGAAGTGGTGGACGAGCTGGCGGTGTGGATGCGGGCGGCGCTGGGGTGGAACGAGTCGCAGACACTAAAGATTGCGCGGTTTGGCGATAACATGCGGGATGTGGCGGTGACCGAGGGGGACAAGGTCGCGGCCCAGGCGCAGCTTGGGTATAGCGTTTACGGATTTGGCGTGGGCGACCTTGTGGCGGAGGTGAGGCAGGTCACGGATGCGGAGGTTGGGAGGCTGCTGGCCGAGTATCGCGAAGCGTATACGATCCCGGCGGGGCATGACCGGGAAGAGTCGCTGAAGGATGCCGCAAGGATCGAGTTGGGACTGCGGGCGTTCCTGGAGAAGGGCGGGTTTGGGGCATTTACGGATAATTTTCAGGATCTGCATGGGATGGAGCAGCTGCCGGGCGTGGCGGTGCAGCGGCTGATGGCGGAGGGGTACGGCTTTGGCGGGGAGGGTGACTGGAAGACGGCGGGGCTGGTGCGCACGATGAAGGTGATGGCGACGGGGCTGGCGGGTGGGACTTCGTTTATGGAGGACTATACGTACGACTTTGGGACGGGTCGAGGCGCGGGGGGGAGCCCGCCGAAGGTGCTGGGGTCGCACATGCTCGAGGTGTGTCCGACGATCTCCTCGGGCAGGCCGACGCTGGAGGTGCACCCGCTGTCGATCGGGGGGAAGGCGGACCCAGCGCGGCTGGTGTTTACGGCGGACAGCGGGCCGGCGATTCTGGCGTCGATGGTGGACATGGGCAATCGTTTCCGCATGGTGGTGAACGAGGTCGAGGTGATCGCGCCGGACCAACCGCTGCCGAAGCTGCCGGTGGCGCGGGCGGTATGGCTGCCGAAGCCGAGCATGAAGGTGGCGGCGGCGGCGTGGATTTACGCGGGCGGGGCGCACCACAATGGGTTCAGCCTGGCGTTGAAGGCGGAGCATATCGAAGACTTCTGTGAGATTGCCGGGATTGAATTTTTGCGGATCGGCGAGGGGACGACTATTGAGGCGTTCCGGAAGGAGCTGCGGTGGAATGATGCGGCTTACCTGCTGAAGGGGTGACAGTGCTCGGGTGATGGGGTGAACTCACGTATGACTTCGGCGCTTAGAGCTAATTCGGAACAAGATGGGCAGCTTCTTGACTCGGGAAGTGGCGGTGGACGTGGCTGCGAGGGCGGGCGGCAAGCTGCTGAATGCGGGGGACGGTCGAGACGCTGCAGACGGCGGCTTTGACGGAGGCGGATTTTGTGCCGGGCGCCGAGATGGATAAACCTGGGGAGGTTCCAGCCCACGTAGCGAGCGGTGTGATCGCCGGACAGATCCTCCACAGGGTAAAGCCGACGTACCCGGCGGAGGCGAAGGGGAAGCTCACCTCTGGGTCAGTCGTCCTGCACGCGGGTCATTGGAAGAGATGGCCATGTCCATTCGCTGACGCCGATCTCGTACCCCGATGGGCTGCTTGCGATTTCGGCGATTGCAGCAGTGCGGCAGTGGACCTACAAGCCTTACCTGCTGAATGGCGAGCCTACGGAAGTGGATACCACAATTACCGTGCACTACAACATCGGGATCGGTCCTTAGCCGCGCTTTACGGCATCAGATGAGTACCAGCTGAGAGAGGGAGAGTTCACAAGACATGATTCAGTCGAAGGGGTATGCTGCGCAGAATCCGAAGTCGTCGTTGACGCCGTTTACGTTTGAGCGGCGGGATCCGGGGCCGAAGGATGTGGTGGTCGAGATTGCTTATTGCGGGATCTGTCACTCGGACATTCACCAGGTACGGGATGAGTGGGGCGGGTCGATGTACCCGATGGTTCCGGGGCACGAGATTGTCGGGAAGGTGACGGCGGTTGGGGCGGAGGTTTCGAAGTTCAAGGTGGGCGACCTGGCGGGCGTGGGGGTGACGGTCGAGACCTGCATGCAGTGCGAGAACTGCAGAGCGGGAGCGGAGCCTTACTGCCTGAAGGGCATGGTGGGCACGTACAACGCGAAGACCTACGAGGGCGAGATGACGTATGGCGGATACGCCAACAACATCGTGGCTCCGGAGCATTATGTGTATCGGATCTCGCCGAAGCTGGAGCTGGCGGCGGTGGCTCCGCTGCTGTGCGCCGGGATCACGACGTGGAGTCCGTTGCGCCATTGGGGGGTTGGACCGGGCAAAAAGGTCGGGATCGTGGGGCTGGGCGGGCTGGGACATATGGGGCTGAAGTTTGCCCATTCGCTGGGCGCGGAGACGGTGCTGTTTACGACCAGCGAGAGCAAGGCGGCGGATGCGAAGCGGCTGGGCGCGGATGAGGTGGAGATCTCGAAGGATGCGGGCGCGATGAAGAGCCATGCGGGCAAGTTCGATTTCATTCTGGACTGCGTGTCGGCGCCACACGACCTGAACGAGTACATGAGCCTGCTGCGGCTGGATGGGACGCTGTGCCAGGTGGGCCTGCCGGACAAACCGCTGCCGGTGGCGGCGTTCTCGCTGGTGACGAACCGGAGGTCCCTGTCGGGATCGATGATTGGCGGGATGAACGAGACGCAGGAGATGCTGGACTACTGCGCGGAGAAGGGCATCGTGTCGGATATTGAGATGACATCGATCGACAAGCTGGACGAGGCCTATGAGCGGGTGCTGAAGGGAGATGTGAAGTACCGGTTTGTGATTGATCTGGGGACGCTGCGGTAGGGCGCAACGCTTGCTGAAGACGGGGATAGGTCGGATTCGGCTGACAGGCGCGTACGACGGGGCGCGTGCAGCGGGAAACGAATCCAGGGTCTGTCCGCTACCCCTTCGACGCGCTACGCTGCCTCGGGGTTCGGTCGAGATGACGGACGGGAACTAGTGGCGGAGGTGGAGTTCGGTGATGTGGAGGGAGCCGGTGGGCTGAAGGTAGCCTTTGCGGCGGAACCAATCCTGCATCTTGAGTTGGAGGCAATCGATCGGGACCTGGTTGCCGGCTTCGAGGAGGCCATCTTCGAGGGGGAGAGTGTCGTCGAAGATGGCGTCGTTGGTGAAGTTGCGCATGGCGAAGCTGTCGATCCAGTGGATGGGGCAGGGCTTCGCGTCGCCGGTGGCGTCGGTGTACTCGATGCGGAGTTTGCGGGCGAACATGGCAGGGGTCTCGGGTATCAGCTATGAGCTTTGAGCGAAACGAGCCTAGGCGAAGAGGGTGTAGAGGGGAGCGTCGACAGGCAGGGTTTGGGTGGGGCCGGAGAGCTGGCCGGTGGCGGCATCGCGGTGAAAGACGGTGATGGAGCCGGAGCCCTGGTTGCCGCAGAGGAGCCAGTTCCCGGTGGGGTCAAGGGTGAAGTGGCGGGGCGTTTTGCCCCCGCAGCTCATCCGCTGAGTGAGTTTGAGCGAACCGGAGTTCTGGTCGATTGCGAAGACGACGAGGGAGTCTTCGCCGCGATTGCTGATGTAGAGGAAGAAGCCGTTGGGGGAGATGGCGATCTCGGCGGCGGTGTTGTTCGCGATGGGGAAGTTGTCGGCGATGGTCTTGACGGGTGGGCCGGCGAGGACGAGGAGGGCCTGCGGGGATTGCGCGGTGTGCGTGGTGGTCCAGAGGAAGTGATCGACGCTGCAGTCGAGTTCGTTGACGACGTAGACCCAGCGGGCGTTGCGATGGAAGGCAACGTGACGGGGGCCGGAGCCGGGACGGTTGTTGCTGAAGAGATGGGGCTCGGAGGTGGAGAGGCGGGCGGTGGCGGGATCGATGGAGAAGGTAGAGGTGTGGTCATTGCCGAGGTCGCAGACGACGAGGAAGCGGTTGTCGGGGGAGATGGTCGCGCAGTGGGGATGGGGGGCGTCCTGGCGGTCGTGATTGGGGCCGGGGTGGCCGAACTTCGGGACGTCCTTGAAGTCGATGCGCTCGACGGGTTCGCTGAGGGTGCCATCGGGGAGGATGCGGAAGGAGGCGATGCCGCCGCCGGCGTAGTCGGCGACAAAGACGGCGTGGCCGCTGGAGTCCATGGAGACGAAGCAGGGGCCGGGGAAGCCGGAGGAGACCTTGCCGACGGGATGGAGAGCATTGGGGGTGCTGCTGGCTGGGGGATCGACGAGGAAGGAGGTGACGCTGGAGGAGGCGTCGGAGGTCTCATTGCCGGCATAAAGGAGGCGGCGGCTGCTTCCGGCGGGGGAGATGGCGAAGAAGGAGGGCTGGACGGTTTCGGCCGCGAGGACGGGGGCTGTGAGGTTGCCGTAAGGGTATCGAAGGTGGAGAGATATATGCCTTTGCCGCTGCCTTTCAAGGTGTCGACGCCGATGTAAACGGGGTAGAGATGGACGGGCGCGGGAGAGCGGGGGCGGCGCGGGAGATGGAATTGCATGCTGAAGGCTCGCAGGTTGGCGGTAAACGCGGAGAGGGTGAGGAGCAGCCTGCGGCGAGTGATCATGCCTGGAATGGTCCTTTCAGGAGCTGACCGGCGGATTAGGGGTGGGGGATGAGCTTGGCTTCGTCGTTCTCATCCGGCGCGGGCGCGCCGGCATAGATGGGGCTTCCGGGATCGGCGGGGAGGCGGCCGAGGTAGCTCTCGGGCTTGATGTCATCGTTGATGACCGGGAGCGAGGGCAAATTGTCGGTGCGGCCAGCCTCCTGGACCACCGCAGCGGCATGTTCGAGGACCTCGTCTACGGTCATGGTGTAGAGGTCGCGACCGTTGTCGTAGCCGGACTCGATGGCCAGCTTGAGGTAGCGGCCGGCGGTCTGTGCGGCGAGGTAATCGGTGATGACGTGGCCGTTGCGACGCTTCTGCTCAATCCAGGCCATGTTGGGCATGGCGATGTAGAGGCTGCGACCGTTGACGGCGAAGCGGATGTCGGTGGCGTCGACGTGGCGGGTGGCGATCGCGACGATGGTTCCCTTCCAGGTGATGTGGAGGTTCTCACCGGTCCAGCGGTCGGTCACCGTGAAGTCTTCATACATGGGATTAGATTAGCGGAGAGGTGGGGGTGGGGCAAGGTTGCGGCGTCTCGGCAGTGGATGCGAGGTCTGCGCGAGGGGCGATCGCGTCTCCTGTGTCAGCAAGACAGGCGGGACAGGAGAGTACAGCAGCGGCTGCGGTGCCCGGAGCCGCTGTGGGTGATAAAGCGGCGAAGAGAAAGGTCGTGGAGGTACCGCCGTGCGGCGATCTGGGTAACTACCAGTTTGCGGAGCCGGTTTGAGGCAAAAACAGATGGCGGTAAATCGGCGTTTCCGGAGTAGAGTTGCATCGTACAAAGTACAAGCAGCCACGCTGCACGGTTACCTGCAGCAACGACTGTTAGATCATAAGGAGAGATCATGCTGATAGTTCTGCTGGTGTTGCTCTTGGTTTTTGGATTTGGCGGATACCGTATGGGGCCAGGGCTTGGCTATTATGGGGGCGGTGGCATCAGCCTCATACTGCTTATCGTCATCATCCTTCTGGTCATGCATGTGATCTGAACGCTATGTGTTGACAAAGCAAAAGAGGATCGGCGATTGCTGCCGGTCCTCTTTGCCTTTGTGCGTGGCTTGGAAGAGAGGGGTGTGTTAGCGATCGTTGCCTTGGAGGTTCTCGACAGCGTTGATCTTGCCAAAGACGCCATTGGTCTCGTGGTCTATGCCGGCGGTGAAGAAGAGGGTGGTGGCTGGACCGTTAAGGGGGCCATCTCCGCCAAAGGCGATGGCCCAGAGGCCGTCGACGTGGATGGGGTTATTGTCGGCGCCGGTGAGCTTGCCCTTGAAGGCTCCGCTTACGGCGTCGAAGGCAAGAATTTCACCGCTGCCGAACTGTCCTACGAGGACGTCATGGCTATGCGCGCCGAAGTCTCCGGATGCAAGCGCCAAACCCCAGGGGGCATTGAGCCAGGGGCCGTGCTCGAGACGGTGGAGCAGGCGACCTGTTGGGGAGAAGACATCGACGAAGCCCTTGCCTGCACCGTCGACCTCATCGTGCCGGCCGCCATCCCGCTTGGCGTAGGCGACATAGATGTTTCCACCGATGTTCTGGACGTTGAACGGCGCGTAACCCTCGGGCATGCGGTCGTCGTCGAAGCTGTCTTCGCCGAGGTGTACAGGGTTGAAGGCGGCGTCGTAGACGGCGACGCGGGCGCGGCGGAAGTCGGCGGCGTACAGGTAAGGCCTACTGCCCTGCGGAGTGTCGACGGTTGCGATCGTAGCTCCCTTGAAGACGGATTGTTGCTTGGTATTGACCACGATGATGGCCTGCCTCGGGCTGACGCCGGGGTTCCAACCGGAGATGGTGCCGTCCTCGGTTACAAAGAGGAAGACCGCATTCTTTCCGGGCGCGATCTGAAAGGAGGCGGGATCGCCGTTGAACATGGTTCCGGTGGGCGAGCCTGCCTTGACGGACGGGTCCGCGGCGGGAATGGCCACGACAAGCGACTGGACCTTGCCGGCGCCGTCATAGAGGGTGGAGAGGCCGGTGGCGTTGTCGGAGACTCACCAGGCGCCGTTGGTGCTGCGGGAGAGGCCCCATGGATTGATGAGGTTTGGATCCATCACTGGGGCGAGCGAGTTGAGATTGGAGGTGAGGTTGGCGAGATTGTAGTGCTGAATGGCCGGCGCCTGCGCCAGAACATGTTGAATAGGGAGAGCGAGGCCGACCGCGATGGCCAGCAGAGGGACGGCAGATGCAGCTCTTAGAGCGGCCGATGGATGTGGGTGCATGACTGATCCTCCTTCGAGTGGCAGATGAGGAGAATCCTCGTGCCCTGATGCGGGTTCCTCATCGACGAAGCCAACGATACTTCGGGGGAAGGGATTTGTCATGCCGATGTCTTTGGATTGTCATTGCGCGGTAGAGAGCCGAGGTGTGAGAGTTGGTGCGCGGTCCCGGTGGCCGCCAGGCGGATAGGCAGGCTTTTGCAGCGCACACACATGCTTTATGAGATGGAAAACTTCGGGGCCGGAGAGGCATCCCACCCGGGGTGACATCCCGGCTATGACGTTGCCGCATCGCATAACAGTCGGGCCTGGAAGGAATGCCAGGTCGCGAGCGAGGGAGGCGGTCTATGCGAGTGCTTACGGGTGCGATGGTTCTTTTATCGGTTGCGGTGCCGGCTATGGCGCAGACCACGGTAGTGTGTGTGTCCCGGAACAATGCCCGGCGGGTCTGCCCGGCGAATACGCGAAATGGCGTGGTGCTGGTGCGGGAGCGCAGCGATGGTGTGTGTGAGCAGGGATCGACGTGGGGGTACAACGCGCGGGGGATATATGTGAGTGGTGGATGCAGCGCGGAGTTTCAGGTTGGTGGGAGTGGGAACAACGACCAGAGCGCCAACGGTTACGGGAACGACAATCGCCAGAGAAATGACAATCGCCAGAGAAATGACAATCAGAGGAACGACAACAACCAGAACGGATATGGAAATAACAATAACGGCAACAGTAACAACAACAACAATCCGAATGGTTATGGGAACAACAATAACGGCAACAACCAGAACGGGTATGGGAACAATGATCGATCGCGAGGCAATGGCAACGGGCAAAATGGCAGCAACAACGACAGCTATGGGAACGGGCAGCGGCGCGGGGGAGTGATCCCTGCCGGGACGCGCCTGGATGTGCGGCTGGAACAGACGGTCAGTCCGAATAGCGCCAAGCAGGGCGATGTGATTCCGGGCACGCTGGTGAACGACGTGGTGGTAAATGGGACCACGGTGGCCCCGGCCGGAACGCAGGTGCAGACGAGGGTGACCTCGGTTCAGGCGGGCAAGCCGGGAGCGCTTTCCGTGCAGCTGGACAGCATGTCGGTGAACGGGCGCAACTACAGGCTCGCCTCGAACTCGGTGCACAGCGTCCGGGATAGCCAGACGGCACAGAGCTCGAACAACGGCGACGGTGGCAACGTATTGGGGTCGGTGCTGGGCGCGATTGCGAATGCACGGGAATCGGGCGAGCTGCCATCGGGATCGGTATTTGCGTTCCGGCTGACGAGTGCGGCGGGAACGGGCGACTCGGGCTCGCGCACCAACCAGTAAGACCTGGGAGCAACACGAGCTTAGCTTCGGCGCTTCGAAACCTGCGATGGTGAGAGGGTCTTCAGGCGCCGAGCTCGTGGCGGATTGCGTTAGCGATGTTTTCGGCGTGCGTGCGCATGGCGAGTTCGCTTTCTGCCTCGATCATGACGCGAGCCAGGGTTTCCGTGCCGGAGTAGCGGATGACGACACGGCCGGACTCGGCGAGATCTGCTTCCGCGGCACGGATGGCTTCGGCGACGGCCGCGATAGTGCCGAGGGGCTTGCGTTCGCGGACTTTGACGTTGACGATGACCTGGGGAAAGACTTTGAGGTCGGAGACGAGATCGGCAAGGGACTTCCCCGCCCTGTGCATGACATCGAGGACCAGAAGGGCCGTAAGGAGACCGTCGCCGGTAGTGGAGCGGCCAGTGAAGATGATGTGGCCGGATTGCTCGCCACCTAGTGCTGCGCCGGTGCGCTGCATTTCTTCGAGGACGTATTTGTCGCCGACGGGAGCGCGGAGCATGGTGATGCCGGAACGCCGGAGCGCGGCCTCGAGTCCCATGTTGGACATGGTGGTGGCGACGACGGTCGAGTTGGTGAGCAGGCCGCGTGCCTGGAGGTCGCGGGCGGCGAGCAGAAGGACGGCGTCTCCGTTGACAACGCGGCCGTACTCGTCGGCAAGGAGGCAACGATCGGCGTCGCCGTCGAAGGTGATGCCGAGAGAGGCTTGCTGCTCGACGACCTCCGCGGCGACAACCTGGGGATAGAGGGCGCCGCAATCCTGGTTGATATTGCGGCCGGTGGGCGCGGCGTGGGTGATGACCACCTCTCCGCCGAGGCCTGCGAAGAGCTGCGGGGCGACGGAGCTGGCGGCGCCGTTAGCACAGTCGATGACGATGATGCGGTTATCGAGCGAAAGGCCGGGGACGGCGTCGAGAAGGAAGCGGACGTACTCGGCGCGATCGCTCTCGTTTACGGCGGGGGCGATGAGTTCGGGGGGATTGGGGATTTGCGGGTGAGGAGTGGCGCCGGAGCTCTCCAGCGCGCGGAAGATCTCCGCCTCGATGGCGAGTTCGGTCGAGTCAGGGAGCTTGTAGCCGTCGGGACCGAAGAGCTTGATGCCGTTGTCTTCCCAAGGATTGTGAGAGGCGGAGATGACGATGCCGGCGGCAAAGCTGTGTGCGCGGGTGAGAAAGGCGATGGCGGGCGTGGTGATGACACCGGCGTTCTCGACCGAGGCGCCACCAGCGTCAAGGCCGGCGGTAAGAGCGGCGGCGATCCAATCGGAGGACTCGCGGGTGTCCATGCCAAGCAGGACTCTGGGAACGGGGGGGTTCGCCTTGAGCGAGTGGGCCAGGGCGAGACCGATGGCGTGGACGGTGATGGGATCAAGGGGTGACTGGCCGGCGATGCCCCGGATGCCATCGGTGCCGAAGAGCTTCTTCATTTCTGTTGTATCTCCACTTCTGTATCCAAAACCTGGGCTGCAAGGGCGCCGTTTCCGAGCCGAGCGCGGATGCGGTCACCGGGAGCCACCCTGCGAGTGTCGCGCAGAAGCGTGCCCGCGGCGACTCCGCTTTCGATGTAGACGAGGGCGTATCCGCGGGAGAGGACGGCCACGGGGGAGAGCGCGTCGAGGCGGGCGGTGGCGCGATCGAGACGGGAGCGGCCATGGGTAACGATCTGCCTGACGGCCCGGTCGAGGCATTGACGCGACTGCCGAAGACGGTGGCGGCCGGTGAGGAGGCGGTTGGCGGGGTCCTGCTGGCGAAGACGAACCGCGAGGGCTTCGAGACGAAGGGCGCGGGAACGGAGCTGGCGGGCGCGGGCGCGGGCGAGCCGCTGGCGGAGGTCATCGACGCGCTGCTGGCGCCGGGCGATGGCATCGTAGACGCGGGCGAGGACGTGGGCCGAGGAGAGGCAGGCGAAGCGCTGGCGGGCGTGCAAGAGGTGGAAGCGGCCGGCGCGGAGGACGGAGCGGCGGAGGTTTTCGACGCGCTCCCCGATACGGTGCTGGGCGGTGGTGACGATCTCAGCCGCGGCGGAGGGTGTGGCGGCGCGGAGATCGGAGACGAAGTCGGCGATGGTGAAGTCGGTCTCATGGCCGATGGCGGAGACGACGGGGAGGGTGGAGGCGGCTATGACGCGGGCAAGAGCTTCGTCATTGAAGCCGTCAAGGTCTTCGGGGGAGCCGCCGCCGCGAGCGAGGAGGATGAGGTCTACCCGCCTGGGGTCGCCAGGGAGACGGGCGTTGAACCAGCGGATGCCGCGGGCGACCGAGGCGGGACAGTTGACCCCCTGCATGGTGGCGGGGTGGATGAGGAGGTTGAGGCGGGCGTGGCGGCGGCGGACGATGGTGAGGATGTCGCGGATGACGGCGCCGCTGGGAGAGGTAACGATGCCGATGCACCTGGGATATGCGGGGAGGGGACGCTTACGGGCGGAGTCGAAGAGGCCCTCGGCGAGCAGACGGGCTTTGAGCTGCTCGAAGGCGAGCTGGAGGGCGCCGGCGCCGCGCGGCTCCATGGTCTCGGCGATGAGTTGGAGCTGGCCGCGGGTGTCATAGACGGAGATGCGGCCGCGGACGAGGACGGCGAGGCCGTCGGCGGGGCGGAAGCGCAGGAGCTGGGCCTGGCGGCGAAAGAGCACGACGGGAAGCTGGGCTTCGCCATCTTTCAAGGTGAGATAGATATGGCCGGACGGTGCGGGGCGGCAGTTGGAGATTTCGCCCTCAATCCAGAGGTCGGCATAGCCGAGTTCGACGCGCTGGCGGATGTCGGCGACAAGGCTGCGGACGCTCCAGATGTGGCGTTCCGGGCTTGCTTGCGCCTGACGCTCTGACGAGTATGGAAATGCGGCACCCGGAGATCGTGGAAGCGGAGCGGGTGTGCCGGAGGGTGCGGGGACGGGAGAAGCCATGCGGGAGCGGGATGGCTCGGGCGTGGGCTCGGGCGTTTGGAAGGCAAGGCCGAGTTGAGGGGCATCCTGTGGGGCAGGAGGTCTGACATTGCGGGAGCGGCCGGCCTGTGAACGTAGGGACGCGAGGGTCGCCGGTATCTCGTCATTCTGCCCCATACCGCCTGAGTCTAGCACCGCGACCGCCGGATGAGAGCGCGTCAGCGCAGGCGGCTAAGGGCCCAGACGAGAAGGCTGAGAACGACGCTGAGGACGAGGGAGGTGGCGAGCGGAAACGAAACGCTCCAGCCGCGACCGCGCCAGGAGAGATCGCCCGGGAGGCGGCCCAACGGAAGGTTGAGGCGAGCGAAGACAACGACAAGAAGACCCGCGACGAGGAGAGCGGCGGCGAGCGTGAACAGGAGGCGTGCGAGGCCGGGCATAGATTCCTATTCTAGGCGCTGAGGAGTAGCTCCCCTGCGTAGCGGAGGAGCTCGGAAGGGTGGCAGGGCTTGGTAAGAACGGAGAAGTGGCCGCGGACTTCCGAGGCGCGCAGGCGAACCCGATGGAGGCTGGAGTAGGCGCCAGTCAGCACAAGGATGCGGCAGGCGGGCTGCTCGTCTTCCATGCTGGAGATCAACTCGAGGCCATCCTTATCCGGCATGTTGATGTCGCAGAGGAGGAGATCAGGAGCGAAGGTGCGGGCGCAGTCCAGAGCCTGGTCGGCCGAGTAGACGGCCTTGGTGGTGAAGCCATGCTTTTCGAAGATGAGACTAAGTGTATCGGCGACGAGGTGCTCGTCATCCACTATCAAGACGCGTTTCATGGATACCCTCTAGGTCGTTCTGGACGCGCATAGAGATAGACGTTATTCTGGGCCGCTTTCGCGTGCGATGTCCAGTGGATTTGTCGATTCTTGGCGCAGCCCCCGCAGCTTGGTCCCCTTCCTGAAGAAAGTGAAGTGGCGCAAGCCTTGAGGGGAGCGCAGTTGCAGACGGGTTTGATCTCCGGACTGCCGAAATGACTTTTATTGTGATGAGGAAGTGAAAACGATGCACATCGCCGCACTCCTACTTGGCCTTGTCTTTTGCAGCGGTGTCACGCTGGACGCTTTCCAGACGATCATCCTTCCGCGACGTCCAACAGGACGTTTGCGAATCACGCGGGTGTTCTACATCGTTACCTGGGCTCCGTGGGTATGGGTGGCGGAGCGGATCGAGAACCGGAAAGTACGGGAGCAGCTGTACAGCGTCTTTGGACCGCTGTCGCTGCTTCTGTTGCTGGTGCTGTGGGCGGTTCTTCTGATAGGCGGATTCGCACTTCTGCTGTTTGCGATCCGATCGCCGTTCCAGGACAGCAGCCTGGCTCCAGGGGCGGGCGCTTTTCATCACTTTCTTACCGATCTCTATGTGAGCGGGACGGGGCTGGGGTTTGTGGCGCTGGTCATCAGTTATGTGCCGGTGTTGTATGGCGCATTCAGCAGGCGGGAGGTGAGTGTGGCGCTGCTGGACGGGCGAGCAGGCTCACCACCGACGGCAGCGGAGCTGCTGCGAAGGCACGGGTTCGACGGGGGGCAGGAGGCATTGAGCGCGCTGCTGGAGGAGTGGGAGCGATGGTCGGCGGAGATCCTGGAGTCTCACATCTCCTATCCGATTCTCTGCTACTACCGATCACAGCATGACAACCAGAGCTGGCTCTCCGCGCTGGTGAGCGTGCTGGATGCATGTGCGCTATTAATCACGACGATTGAAGGGCCGGCATCTCGCCAGGCGCAGCTGACGTTTGCGATGGCGAGGCATGCGCTGATCGATCTGGGGCATGTCTTCCAGATCGAAGGGGATGAGGCAGAGTGGCTGGCCAGCGGCCGTACGGGGCGGCTCTCCCCGGAGGTGTTCGACCGATTGTGCGAGGCGCTGGGGGAGCTCCAAATGCGGCTCTGCGGAGATCCGGCATCGATGGAGCGGCTCACAGCGATCCGGGTGCTCTACGAACCTCATGCGCTGGCGTTGTCGGATTACCTGAAGATGCCGCTACCGCAATGGGTGGCGGAGCCTCGAAAGAAAGATCAATGGAAGACGGTGGCAGCGCTGAGGTCACAGGCGGCAGCGGTGTGGGGAACGCGGGTGAGCCACGTGAGTGAACAGGCGGGCTCGGCCCATCTCCACGGTGACGACCACGGATTTTAGCTGAAAAGAACGCGACCGATGCGGTGGTGGATGCGGCGTTCGTGTTGATCGGAAGCCTCTTTGGAAGGGCTACTGGAGCGGCGGTCCTGCTGCCTGTGGATTGAGCTTCTGGGCGGCGAGGAGACCAGCTGGACCTTTGGGATCTTTATCCTTCAATTCGGCGAGAATTTTTCTGGCGGCGTCGGGCTTGTTCTGTGACTGGTAAAGCTCGGCGAGCTGGAGCTGGGCAGTTCCGGCGGGGACTGAGTTGGAGGGCGTGAGAGTGAGCTGATGGTAGAGATCGATGGCCTGCTGATCGCGGCCGGTCTGGCGGTAGAGCTGTGCGAGCGAGAGCTTGGCGAGGTTAGCCAGATCGCGATTCCAACCGGAGGCGACCTGCTTCAGGGTGCTCTCGGCGGTTGCGTTCTGACCGGCTTCGACCGAGGTGAGGCCGGCGAAGTAGCGGGCGTTCTTGCCGTCGGGCGTCAGACCGTATTTGTTCGCGACCTGCATAAAGAGATCGTTGGCCACCTTGGCGCGTTCGGGGGCGGAGCTGAAGGTCTTGGTACCAGGGGGGACGGCCTGACCCGGTGCGGCGAGAGGCGTCTGGTAGGCCTGCATGGCAGCGCCAAAGGCGACGGACGCGGCCTCGGAGCGGTTGTTGTAGACGACTCCGGCGATGACCGCCGTGAGGATGATCGCAAGCAGGATGAGGCTCGATACGATGACCGAGCGCCGGTTCTCGCCGGCCCACTCGAGACCGTGAGAGGTGGTGGTGATGAAGGCGTCGTTCTGCTTGAGGGCTGCTTTGGTTTGCTGATCCACGGTGGCGTTGGTTTTCCTTTTTACTGAACGTTGCGAGAGGGTGCGGCGCAGGGTTTAGTTTATCAGGCTGACGGCCGCGGGCCTCTTCTGGCGCACGTACGCACAACGCAGGGGCTCTTGTGCGGGCGGGGGTGCTGAAGAGGCAACTAGATGTTGCAGAGGTTGAAGGCTGCGCGGAGGGAGGTAAGCGGGTCTTTACGGGGGACGAACTCGTGGGCGACGTAGCCGGTGAAGCCGGTGGCGGCGATGGCCTGCATGACGGCGGGCCAGTTGACCTCCTGAGTCTGATCGAGCTCGTGCCGGCCGGGGACGCCGCCGGTGTGGAAGTGGCCGAGCCAGCGGGCGTTGGCGGTGATGGTCTCGATGAGGTCCCCTTCCATGATCTGCATGTGGTAGATGTCGTAGAGCAGTTTGATGCGGGGGCTCGAGACCTCCTCGACGACGCGGACGCCCCAGGCAGTGTGATCGCACATGTAACCGGGATGGTCACGTTTGCTGTTGAGCAGTTCCATGCAGATGTCGATGCCGTGGTCTTCGGCGATAGGGCGAAGGCGGCGGAGGCCGAGGACGGTGTTGCGAGCGCCCTGTTCGTCGGAGAGGTCGGGGGAGCGGAGGCCGGAGAAGGTGATGACATTGGGGATGCCAGCCTTCACGGCGAGGGGAATGCCTATGCGCAGGCCGGCCTCGATGCCGGCGTGGTTCTCGGTGCGGTTGAGGCCCTTGTTGATGTCGCCGCCACCGGCGTATCCCATAGTCGCGCGGAGTCCGAAGCGGGCGGGGATCTCGTACTCCTCGGGCTTGAGCAGGTCGATGCCCTCAAGACCGATGGAGGCCGCAGCCCGGCAGAGATCTTCGAGGGGAATCTTTGCGTAACACCAGCGCGAGACGGTCTGGTGGATGCGGTGGGTGGATGGCGCGGAGGTGGCGACTTGCTGGCTGGCGAGAGCCGGGAGGGGGGTGAGGGCGGCGAGGCTCCCGCCCAGGAACTGACGGCGGCTGCTAGGCATCGGAGTCTCGCGGTGGAGTGAGGATCTGTCGCATGCGGAAGGATGGTGACTGATGGAGGGTAGCGCATTGTGGGCCGCGCGTCACCTGCTTCTCTACGAGCCGCAGCGGCCGAGCGATGGCATCCGCTGGAGCGGGACGGCACACCCCAGTTGACAGGCGAAGTAGTCTGGAACTGCATGCCTTCCCCACCGCGCGTCGCCTTCTTTCCCGATTCGTATCACGAGGTCAACGGCGTGGCGCACACGAGCCGTAACTTTGTGGGTTATGCGGAGCGCCACCAGCTTCCATTCCTTTGCGTTCGCGCCGGGGTGGCGGCAAAAGGGCCCACAACAAAGGTCGATGGGGAGAGCCAGGGGACGGAGGGGACGAGTCAATGGCTCGAGCTCGGCCGGAGTGCGATGGCGATTCGGATGGAGCGGGATCTCGAGTTTGACCTGCTGTTCTGGAGACATGTGCGTGCGGTGGGGCGAGCGCTCGATCGGTTTCGTCCCGACCTGATCCACATCACCGGCCCAAGCGAACTCGGCGTAATGGGAGCTTACTTCGCGCACAAGCTCGGTGTGCCGCTGGTCGCGGCCTGGCAGACCAACCTCCACGAGTACGTTCCGATGCGGTTGAGCAGGGTGACGCGGCTTCTGCCGTTCGGGTCTCGAGTGGCCGCAGAGCGCGGCCTGGAGAACGGCAGCCTCAATGCCCTGCTGCGGCTTTACAGCATGGCGAAGATCGTCCTGGCGCCCAACCGGGAGCTCTGCGAGACGCTCACGTCGAGGCTTGGCCTGCACTGTCACATCATGCATCGGGGCATCGACACGGAGCTGTTCTCGCCCGCACGCCGGACCAGGCCTCGCAGGGATGGGCCGATGGTGCTCGGCTACGTCGGCCGGCTGTCGCTCGAGAAGAACGTCGGCGTGCTGCCGGATATGGCGGAGGAGCTGGAGCGCCTCGGGATGACCGATGTTCGCTTGCTGATCGTCGGCCAGGGGGCCGAGGAGCCGTACCTTCGGTCGATGCTGAAGTCGGCGGAGTTCGCCGGTGTGCTTCGCGGGGAGGCGCTGGCGAAGGCCTATGCCGATATGGATCTACTCCTCTTTCCTTCGCATACGGATACGTTCGGCAATGTGGTTCTGGAGGCGCTTGGCAGCGGTGTTCCGGCGATCGTTACGGCGCACGGCGGACCGAAGCATATTGTGCGCGATGGGGAGACTGGAATCGTGATTCCATCCAGGCATGCGGCGGGGTCGGTGGGAGAGGCTGCTCTGTTCGCGGAGGCAATCGCGTCGCTTGTCGGCGATCCGGCACGACTGAAACGGATGAGCGAAGCAGCCCGGGAGTATGCGCTTGGGTGCTCGTGGGATTCGGTCTTCGACGGAGTTTACGCGGCGTATGAGCGAATAGTCCTTCGACAGTGAATCGCGCTACTTGATATCGCGCCAGTTTTGTCCTGTTCCCACGTCGGCGACGATGGGGATGGAGAATCGGGCCACGTTTTCCATCTCGTATTTAACGAGCTGCCTGAGTTCTTCGACCTCTTCGGGGACGACGTCGAAGAGGAGTTCATCGTGGACCTGGAGGGTCATCTGTGACTTGAGTTTGCGGTCGCGGATGGCCTGGTCGAGCTTGATCATGGCGAGCTTGATGAGGTCGGCGGCGGTGCCTTGGAGCGGGGTGTTGATGGCGGTGCGTTCGGCAAAGCCTCGCATATTGGGGTTGCGGGACTGGATGTCGGGGATGGGGCGGACCCGGCCGAAGTGGGTGCTGACGGCCTGGTCGCGGCGGACGGTTTCCAGGGTCTGCTCGATGAAGCGGCGGATGCCGGCGTAGCGCTCGTAGTAGCGGTCGATGTATTCGCGAGCGATCTTCTGGTCGATGCCGAGCTGGGCGGCGAGGCCGAAAGGGCTGATGCCGTAGACGATGCCGAAGTTGACGGCCTTGGCCCGGGCGCGGGTCTCCTTGTCCATGGTTGCGGGATCGACCTCGAAGACCTCGGCGGCGGTGAGGGTGTGGATGTCTTTGCCGGTGCGGTAGGCGTCCAGCAGGAGGGGGTCTTGCGAGAAGTGAGCCATGAGGCGAAGTTCGATCTGCGAGTAGTCGGCGGACATGAGGACGTTGCCGGGGGCAGCGATGAAGGCTGCGCGGATCTCGCGGCCAAGAGCGGTGCGGGTGGGGATGTTCTGGAGGTTCGGGTTGGTGGAGGAGAGGCGGCCGGTGGCGGTGCCGACCTGATTGAAGGTGGTGTGGACGCGGCCCTCTCGGTCGGCGAGCTGGGGGAGCTGGTCTAAATAATTACTTTTCAGCTTGGCGAGCTGGCGGTACTCGAGGACCTGGGCGGGGACAGGGTGGAGTTGGGCGAGGTCTTCGAGGACGTCCTGGGCGGTGGAGATGACGCGACCTTTGCCATACTTCATGGGCTTGGCGAGGTTCATCTTGTTGAAGAGAACGTCGCCGAGTTGTTTGGGGGAGTTGATGTTGAAACGGTGTCCGGAGCCCTCGTAGATCTTTTCGGCGAGGGTGTCCATGTCGACCGTGAGGCGGGAGGACATCTCGCGGAGGATGGCGGGATGGACGCGGACGCCGGCCTGCTCCATGCGGAGGAGGACGGGAACAAGGGGGAGGTCGATGGTGTTGTAGACGTTGAGGAGGGGGTTGGTGGCGGAGAAGTCGGGGGTGCGGGCTCCGGGCTCGGCGAAGAGCATCTCGCGGGTGACGGCGCCGCCCAGGGTGGGCTCGTCTTTGGGGATGTTTTGGGCCACGGGAGCGGACTCGGCGATCTGCTGGCGGAGGATGGGGATGAGGCGGCTGATGGCGGAGGCAGCTTCGGGGAGCAGGGTCTCGGGGACGTGGGTGAGGGCGCGCGAGGAGGAGCGGGCGGCGACGTCGGCGAGGGTGTGGGAGCCGTGGGTGGGGTTGGTGAGATAGCTGTAGAGCATGACGTCCTCGACCGGGCCGCGCAGGGTGAGGCCGTGCGGGGCAAGGGCTCGGGTGACGGCTTTGAGGTCGTGGACGTGCTTGGGGAGGGTGGGGTCTTCGAGCGCTTCGCGAAGGCGGGGGCCATAGGTTGGGTCGTCAAGATCGACCTGGAGGGCGGAGGTTGGAGAGGTGGCGAGGCCGAGGGGGCAGGCGGAAGAGGCGATCTGTTTTGCAGCTTCGTCTGGCGTGGCTGCAGGCGGAGGTGCACCGAAGAGGGACATGGTCTCGGGCTGGGGCGTCTCGGGCTCTGGCTCTTCGGGGGCGTCGGGATTGTCGGAGGGATCGGCGGCGGTCTCTTCGGCGAGGGCCTGGGCGGTCTCGGAGATGGCGAGGGCGAGGCCGCGGGCGGTTGCGGAACCCACCTTAGGCGACGATGGGGCCGTCGCCGAAGATGGGGCACCCGGCTGTGAGCTATGAGCGGGGTCCAGGGGTGTTCGAGCTTCGGCGAGGAGGGCTTCGACTTCGGGTGCGGTGGGTTTGGTATTGAAGGTGATGACGGCGTTGTCGGTGGCGGGGGCGAGCTCTTTGAGGAGCGTGGTGAACTCCAGTTCGGAGAAGAGGGTGCGACAGGCGGCGTTGTCGGCGGGTTGGGTGCGCATGTCGTCGAGCGAGAACTCGATGGGGACAGAGGTGTGGATGGTGACGAGGTCCTTCGAGAGCAGGATGTTGTCGCGGTTATTTTGTAACGATTCGCGATACGTTTTCTTTTTGACCTCTTCGGCGCGGTCGAGGGCGGCTTCGACGGTGCCGAACTGCTGAATGAGATCGATGGAGCCTTTGTCGCCGATGCCGGGGGCGCCGGGGATGTTGTCGATCGCGTCACCGCGCAGGGCCATGACATCGATGACGCGTTGGGGAGGGACGCCGAGGGCGGCTTCGACGCCGGCGGGATCGAGAATGAGATTATCTTTGGTCGGGTTGAGAATACTCACGGAATCGTTGACGAGCTGCATCATGTCCTTGTCGGAGCTAACAACGAAGACGTGGTGGCCCAGAGATGCGAGCTGGCAGGAGAGGGTGCCGATGACGTCATCGGCCTCGAAGCCCTCGTAGAAGAGGATGGGGATGCGGAAGGCTTCGAGAGCACGGCGGATATAGGGCTGCTGCTGGATGAGGTCGGGCGGGGTTTCGACCCGGTTGGCCTTGTAGCCGCCATATTCGACGGTCTCAAAGGCCTGGGTCTTGATGTTGAACTTCTGGACGTCCTTCATCTGCTTGGCTTGCTCGTTGCGGTGGACGGGAGCTCCGACGTCGTAGACCGCGGCGAGGTACTGCGGGGCGAAGTCTTTGCGGAGCTTGTTGATCATATTGACGAAGACATAGGTGGCGGCGGTGGGGATGCCGGTGCGCGTGGACATGGGACGCTGGCGCTGCATGGCGTGGTAGGCGCGGAAGATGAAGGCCATGGAGTCGAGGAGGTAGATGGGGGGCTTGGAGCCGGGGGGGGGCTGGGCTGGAGCTTGCGGTTTGTTTACGGGTGCTGCGGACTTCGGTGACTTTGTCGCCATGGCTGTCTGATGGTAGCGCGTCGGTTAGAGGATCAGCATGCAGTCACCATAGGAGAAGAAGCGATAGCGCTCGCCGACGGCGTGGGCGTAGGCGCGGAGGACTGCTTCCCTGCCCGCAAAGGCGCTGACCAGCATCAGCAGGGTGGACTGGGGGAGGTGGAAGTTGGTGAGTAGGCCCCCGACCAGACGGAACTGGTGTCCGGGGGAGATGAAGAGGTCGGTCGTACCTCCAAGCGCCTGGGCCCGGAGCCGGCCGTCAAAGGGAGCGGAGCCGATTGAACTTCGGTGCTGGTCTGCGCTGGCCTCAAGGGTTCGCGCAGAGGTGGTTCCGACGGCGATGATGCGCCGGCCTGACCTATAGGCCGAGGCTATGGCATCAGCGGTGGTCTCAGGGATGAAGAAGCGTTCGGCGTGAAGTTGGATGTCCTCCAGGAACTCGACGCGAACTGGCTGAAAGGTCCCGAGGCCGACGTGGAGCATTACCGTCTCGACCTGCACGCCGTTTCCGCGAAGTGTGTCGATCATCTCAGACGTGAAGTGCAGACCAGCGGTCGGGGCGGCGGCGGATCCTGGGCTGCTGGCGTAGACGGTCTGGTAGCGCTCGCGGTCCTCGGGTGTGTCCGGCTCCCCTTTGGGGCGGTGGATGTATGGAGGCAGGGGCATGTGCCCGATGCGCTCAAGAATGGCGAAGAGGTCCTGCGTGGGAGCGAAGTGGAGGGTCCGTTCGCCGTATGGGCCGGCCATGATGACCTCCGCCTCAAGGAGAGGCTCGAAATGTTCGGGGGCTGCGAAGAAGAGGAGCTTGTCTCCGACGACGACCTTGCGGGCAGGACGGGTAAGGGCGGTCCATTGATTCGTTGTTATTTGCCGAGTGAGAAGAACTTCGATGCTGGCGGGCGGGCGGAGCGAATGGAGGTCGCTGTGCCTCGGCACGCGCGTTGCGTAGAGACGTGCGGGGATGACTCGGCTGTTGTTAAGAACGAGAAGATCGCCCGCGCGCAGGTAGTTGGGGAGGTCTGCGAAGTTCTCGTCGGTGCAGGTCCCTGTTTGCCGATTGAGGACAAGCATGCGGCTCGAACCCCGGACTTCTGGAGGGTGTTGTGCGATGAGGTCTTCGGGCAGGTTGAAGTCGAAGTCAGAGACCCGCTCTCGTGATGGCACGGGCCGGGATGCCGGGTCCGGTTCAAATTCCTGGGGCACGCTCTCCAGTTTACGGGTTTCTCGAGTGGAGTTCAGCGAGAGCGACGGAGCGATCGAGGGCGGCTTGTGTGGAGGGGAGGTCAGGGGAGATGTGGGCGGGCCAGGTGACGAGGACCCGGGAGAAGGGTTTGGGGATGAGGAAGCGGTCCCAGGAGCGGAGCTGCCAGGCACGGTCGGGGAGAGCGTAGAAGGCGCCAATGTCGGTGGCGTTTACGAGGGCGGCGAGGTGGGCGGCACCGGGTTTGGCGATCATGGCGGGTCCGCGCGGGCCGTCGGCGGTGATGGCGCAGATGTGGTGCGTCTCGTAGGCGCGTTGGAGGTTGCGGAGGCCGGAGGCTCCGGCGCGAGAGGAGGAGCCACGGACGGCGAGGAAGCCGAGACGCTCGACGGTGCGGGCGATGAGCTCACCGTCGAAGCTCTGGCTGATGAGGATAGCGATGCGCCGGTGGCGGAAGCGATGGGCGCAGGCGAGGAGGGAGCGGTGCCAGAATACGAAGATGGCGGGGCCGGGGAGCTGGTCGCCGGGAATTGTGTCGGGATCGGTTACATCCTCATAGTGAAGGGTGGAACCGAGGAGGCGAATGAGGGTGGCCGCGAGCGGCGGAATGAGAGCGAGGGCGAGGCGCTGGCCCGCGGAGAAGGTGGGGGTGTACGACGGCACGTGTGTGAGTGTACTTTGCCGTGCATTTGGGTTTGAGGGGGACGGTTGGGGCTTGCGCGAGTTCCCTGATAGAGAACCGGGTCCTTCGCTCTGCTCAGGATGACAACAAGAAAGGCAGCCGCAAGCAGATTCCTCCGCTTCGCTCCTGAAATGACAAGCAAAATGGCATGCAACGGATGTTCGGTCAGCTGTACTTGAGCCAGCGGAGGATCTCGGGGAGGTTGGGCTTTTTGCCGTACATGAGGATCCCAACGCGGTAGATGCGAGAGGCGACCCAGAGGACGGCGTAGATGGTGACGGCCATAATGGCAATCGAGAGCAGGATCTGCCAGGCAGGGGGCATGGCCATGGAGATGCGGAGGTACATGATGAGCGGGGTGCAAAAGGGGATGAGCGAGAGGACGACGGCGGTGGTTCCGCTGGGGTTGTTGATGACGATGCCGAGCGCGAACATGCAGGCGGCGAGAGGCATGACGAGGAACATATTGAGCTGCTGGAGCTCCTGCTCGGAGTTGGTCATGGCGCCGAGGGCGGCGGCGATGGACGAGTAGAGGAGGAAGCCGAGGAGGAAGTACAGGATGAAGAAGCCGATCTGCGCGGCGGAGAGGCTGATGTGGGCCTGGCCGCCGGCGATTGCGGAGACCAGCGAGGTGCTGGTGAGGATGACGGCGGTGAGCAGCCAGATGCCGACCTGAGTGAGGCCGACGGAGCCGACGCCGATGACCTTTCCGGCCATCATCTCTTCGGGGCGGATGGTGGCGAGCAGGACCTCGAAGACGCGGGAGGTCTTCTCTTCGATGATGGAGCGGGCGACGTTCATGCCATAGAGCATGATGACGAAGTACATGAGGAAGAAGAGGACGTAGGCGCCGACAAAGGCGGAGGTGGTATCGGCATTTTTGCCGGCCTGGGTGGTGTCGACCTTGACGGGCTGCATGAGGGCGTCGACGTCGGTCGCGACCATGCCCTGGTGGGCGAGGCGCTCGCGCATAAGCACGGTGCGAAGGGCTCCGGTGACGTTGCCCTTAGTGGCGATGTCTCCGGCTGAGCGAGGTGTGTAGGAGAAGGTGGGGCGGTCGATGGAATTGGACTTGTTGGCAGGGGTGATCCAGAGATAGCCGTCGAGAGCTTTGTCAGCGAGTTCGTTATCGAGGACGGTGCGGGTGTCGTGGCCGGGGGGCGAGATGACGTCGACGGTCATCTTCGAATCCTTGCCGTTGGTGAGCTCGGCCTGGAGGTCGGTCGCGAGCTGCTGATCCTGGGAGACGATGGCGATGTGCGAGGTGGATTTTGATCTCGCGCTCGTCAGAATGCTGCCGACGATGCCTCCGCCCATGAGGAGTGGGATGAGGATAGTGGTGAGGATGAAGCCTTTGGTGCGGATGCGCTCGAGGTACTCGCGTTTTGCGATGAGCCAGACGTTATGCATGGACTGTTCCTCCGGCCGGGTTGTCCGGGGTTCTTGTTCCTACCTGCTCAATAAAGATCTCTTCGAGGGTCGGTTCCATGACCTCGAAGCGGGAGATGCGGGCGCCGCGGGCGACGGCCTCGGCGAGGAGGGGCTGGGCGTCGGGGCTTCCGTCGGCCTGGCCCATGGACTCCGGGGAGCGAAGCTTGATCTCGGCGTGACCGGAGTAGTTCTTGGCGTACTCGACGGATGGGTGCTGGAGAAAGGTGTCGTCGCCCTCGAAGACCATCTGGATGCGGTTACGGGGGTAGCGGGATTTGACCTCACGCATGGTGCCGGAGAGGACGAGGTTGCCACCAGCCATGAGGACGATCGAATCGCAGAGCTTCTCCGCCTGGTCCATGCGGTGGGTGGAGAAGAGGACGGCTTTGCCCTTCCCACGGAGTTCGACCAGGGTGTCCTGGAGCAGGGTGGCATTGACGGGGTCGAGGCCGGAGAAGGGCTCATCCATGATGATGAGATCGGGCTCGTGGAGGAGGGCGGCGATGAACTGGATCTTCTGCTGCATACCTTTGGAGAGCTCCTCGGTCTTCTTGGGGATAGCCTCGGTGATCTCGAGGCGCTCGCACCAGAGGTGGGCGCGTTTGCTGGCGGTGGTGGCGTCGAGGCCGTGAAGCTGGCCGAGAAAGACGAGCTGGTCTATGACCTTCATCTTCTTGTAAAGGCCGCGCTCTTCGGGGAGGTAGCCGACGCGCTTGAGCTGCGACCGGTTGAAAGGTTGGTCGAAGAGGCGGACGGTGCCGGAGTCGGGGACGGTGATGCCGATCATCATGCGGATGGAGGAGGTCTTGCCGGAGCCGTTTGGACCGAGGAGGCCAAACATGGTGCCAGGCTCGATCTGAAAGCTCATGTCGTTGACGGCGATCTTGGTGTCATACGCTTTGCGGACGTGCTCGAGCTGAACTACGGGCATGCTGGGATGTGCTCCGGTGGCGCGCTGTGGTGGTGGAAGCGCGCGGTCGAGCCAAGTTTAGCAGGGCGAGATTGGTAGGATCGCTTTGTGCTTGAGCTGTCGACACCGGTTAAGTTTGTGAAGCGGGTGGGGGAGCGTGTCGCGGAGGAGTTGACGCGGCGCGGTGTGGAGACGGTCGAGGACCTGCTTTATCACCTGCCGTTCCGGTATGAGGACAGACTGAATCCGCGACCGATTGCGGAGCTCGTGCCGGGTGGGGTGGGGAGCGTGATCGGCGAGGTGCGGGGGACGGTGCTGCTGCGGACGCGGAGCCGGCCGATCTTCGAGATGACGGTCGGTCAGGGGACGAGTTCCGTGAAGTGCATGTGGTTCAACGGGACGTATCTCCGCGACCGGTTCAAGCTGGGGCAGATGGTGGCGCTGTATGGGCCGTTGGAGGCGTCGCGATCGGGTTCTCTTGCTGGTGCGACGGGATGCCGATTAAAGATGGTTCAGCCGCAGTTCGAGATTCTGCCAGGTCCGGGGGATAAGGATGATGGGTTCGCGATGCTGGAGGTGGGTCGGATTGTGCCGGTGTACGAGACGCTGGGCGGAACGACGGCTTGGGGAGCGAAGCTGACATCTCGGTGGCTGCGGCGGGTGATGTGGGGGGTGCTGGAGGAGTTGGCGGCTGGATCCGCTGGGCATAGCACGGGGCTTCACGGCGGAGAAGCAGGTTGCTCCGCTGCGCTCCTGTATGACAAGCAAAAGGACAGACAGGAGCAGGGGCAAGGAGCTGCGCAGGACGGAGAGGAGACGTTGCCTGGGGCGATGCTGGAACGGTTGGGGTTGCCGGGGCGTCTGGCGGCTTTGCGGGCGGTGCATTTCCCGGAGGCGGGAACGCCGATGGTGGAGCTGATGGGGGCGGCGACATCGGGGCATCGACGGCTGATCTTTGAGGAGTTCTTCTATCTGGAGCTCGGCCTCGAGCTGAAGCGGCGGCGAATGCGGGAGAGGAAAGGGACTGCTTTCGTTACAAATGTGGAGGTGCGCGAGGCCCTGAAGCAGGTGCTGCCGTTCAAGCCGACGGCGGCGCAGAAGCGGGTGCTGGGTGAGATTGCGGCCGACATGCGCGAGGTGCGGCCCATGCGGCGTCTGCTGCAGGGGGATGTGGGATCCGGCAAGACGATTGTAGCGATGCAGGCGGCGCTGGTAGCGATCGAGAATGGATACCAGGTCGCGATGATGGCGCCAACGGAGATCCTGGCGACGCAGCATTTTCTTTCGGCGCGGAAGCTGCTGGCGGAGAAGGTTTCGCCGAGGACGGGGCGGGCTTACCGGGTGGGGCTGCTGACCGGGTCGCTTGATGTACGCAGCAAGCGGGAGGCGCAGGGGCGGATCATGCGCGGGGAGACGCAGCTGGCCATCGGGACGCATGCGCTTCTCGAGGAAAAGGTGGAGTTCGAGAACTTGGGACTGTTGATCGTGGATGAGCAGCACCGGTTCGGGGTGCAGCAGAGATTCACGCTGATGAAGAAGCCGAATGCGGAGGGAGAGGCGCAGGAGCCGGATGTGCTGGTGATGACGGCAACGCCGATTCCGCGAACGCTGGCTTTGACGCTGTATGGAGATATGGATGCGAGCGTGATTGACGAGCTGCCGCCGGGGCGCTCGCCCATTGTAACCAGACGTGTTACAGAGGAGAAGGCGGAGGAGGTTTGGGCGTTTGTGCGCAAGCAGGTGAGCGGGGGGCGGCAGGCGTATGTGGTGTATCCGGTGATCGAAGGGGCAAAGGAGGACCAGGCGGAGCTGGATTTCGCGCGGGAGGAGGAGGGGGACGGGGATCAGGAGATCGGGAAGGTGCGAAAGGCAAATACGAGGGTCTCTTCCCTGCGCGCTGCGCGCTCCGGTCGAGATGACGGCGGTTTGGAGAAAAGTGGCGCTCAAAAGGCAGGTTCCTTGGCTGCGCTTCGGAATGGAAGAAAGAGGGGCAAAGGCGTTGAAGAACGACTTCTGAAGGAGATTTCAGCCGAACGGTTGTCTGCCAAGGCGAAGCTAAGGGCGGCGACTGAGATGTTCGAGGAGCTGCGAGGAGGTGCGTTGAAGGGGTTGCGGGTGGGTCTGCTGCATGGGCGGCTGAGTGCGGCGGATAAGGAGGTAGAGATGCGGCGGTTTCAGCGGGGCGAGACGGATGTGCTGATTGCGACGACGGTGATCGAGGTGGGGGTGGATGTATCGAATGCAACGGTGATGGTGATCGAGCATGCGGAGCGGTTCGGGTTAGCGCAGATGCATCAGCTGCGGGGACGTGTGGGCCGCGGGGCGGCGAAAAGCTACTGCGTTCTGATGACGGGCGGCCGGGTGAGCGAGGCGGCGGAAGAGCGGCTGGCGGCGATGGTGCGGACGCAGGATGGGTTCGAACTGGCGGAGATCGACTTGCTGCAGAGGGGACCGGGGGAGTTCTTCGGGACGCGGCAGGCGGGGGCGCCGGAGCTGCGGGTGGCGAGCCTGGTGCGCGACCGGGCGGTGCTGGAGCTAGCCAAGAAGGAGGCCGCGAGCTTTGTAAAGGGAGCGGAACCGGGGGTCTCGCGCGAGGAGATTGAGGGCGTTTGGGAGCGGCTGAAGGTGCAGTGGCAGCGACGGTATGGGTTGGTGGAGGCTTGAGCTGATGTTGCTTGCCTCTGCGTGGGGCTCTTCCCCCTAAAGCTCCGGATAACAAATCAATAGTCAGTGCTGGAGGTATGAGCTAGGAGCTAGGAGCGTAGGAGGCGATTGCCGCCGTGAGCGACGAGGATGGCTGTGCTGCGGCCTTCTTTGGGCCGCGTTTTCTGGCTACCAGGATGCGGATGCGCTCGATCATCTCGGCGGGGGAGGCGGCGCCTTTGGGGAGGAAGACATCCGCGCAGAGGGCTCGGTCGAAGGCGTTGACGGTTCCGGAGACGATCATGGCGGGGAGGCCGGGGTGGAGCTGCTTGGCACGGCGCACGATCTCGTTGCCATCCATCTGCGGTATCAGGAGGTCGCAGAGAAGGAGGTCGATGGAGCCGGGGAGAGCGCGTTGCAGAATATCGAGCGCTTCGTTTGCCGTTTGGGCGGAGAGGACGCGGTAGCCGCGGGTTTCGAGGAGAAAGGTTCGAACGGAGAGGATGGCTTCGTTGTCGTCGACGGAGAGGATGGTCTTCTTGGGGCGCATTCGTACTCGCTTCTGCCGGCATCCGCGTTGGGGCGGCAATCCGGGGGATGGGTCGGCTCCGCGAACCGGCTGGTTGGCCAGGGCTCGGAGGGGACAAGGGACCGTAGACCCCCTGAGCCGGCGACAGCAGAGCCGCAGCGCGAGCGACACGCAGCTCCGTGTGCGACGAGACGAGGATCTCGCGCAGCCGAAGGAGCTGTGCCGCGGCGACGGCAGAGATGTGCCGGACCATGGGGTTGCGAGAGAGGCCAAATGCAGGCGCAGGTTGCCCGGCGGCCCCCGAGGTGCTGGCGCGAACCGCGATGACAGAGAGGCTGGTCCTGCAAAAGGCAGGAGGAGTCGCTCGTGCGCTTGCGGACCTGCCTTTGCGGGCAGGAACCAACACGATGAGGGGCGGAGCCGACTGCGGGGCAGAGCGGTCTCTCTCAACTCAAATTGTAGGAAAACAGGCGAAAGATCCAAGGGTTTCCGGGGGGAACTCAGCATTGCGCTGACAACCTCCGGCAACTCCCGCTCAGACTACGAAGGGGGAATACGGGTTAGCAACGGCGAACCTTTGACGAAGAGTGTAGGAATTGCTGCTTGGCGATTCACCGATCTCCGGAAACGGGCGTCCCTGCTGAGGATGCAGAAGAACAGATTGTGAATTTCGGGTGCATTACGGCAGGAAAAGATGTCCGGATGCAACAGGAATGGTGCGTCCGCCGACGAACACATCGTTGACGGTGCTGCCGGTGAGGGTGGCCTGGAGGTGGAGGCGGCTGGGTCGAAGCATCTCGATGCCCTGCTCGAGGATGATGGGCTGCCCGCTGGGCACGAGGCCATGACGAACGAGCCAGGCGATGGCACAGCCGGAGGCGGACCCGGTGGCTGGATCTTCGCCGTTGTAGAACTGCATGCGGGCGTGCCAGTCTGCGACGGCACTCTCAGCTGCGGGGGTGATGCAGAAGAAGAACTTGGCGTCGGAGCGCTCGAGGTAAGCGCGGGCTGCGGGCTGCGGAATCCGGAGGCGGGCGGCAACATCGAGCGAGCGCAGGGGAACGATGCAGAAGGGCATGCCGGTCGAGACGGTCTGTACCGGGACAGCCGGGTCGAGATCTTCGGGTGCGAAGTTGAGGGCGGCGGCGATGGCGGCAGGGTCGTGGGTAGCGCCGAAGATGGGGTCGTTCTGGCGCATGGTGCCGAAGACGCCGGGTTCTTCGGTTGTCTGTGCGCGGAAGGTGACGGGGATGCGACCTGCCTGAAGCTCGAGGGGAATGGTTTCCGATCCGCGGAGATGGGGGTAATTCAGATAAATCCAGCTGGCGGTGCCCAGGGTGGGATGGCCGGCGAAAGGGAGTTCCTCTTCGGTCGTGAAGATGCGAACGTGAACGCCGCGCTCGCGCTCGATCTCCGGGGAGCGGGGCAGGATGAAGGTGGTTTCGGAGAGGTTGGTCTCGCGGGCGATGCGCTGCATTTCATTGGTTGAGAGAGCGCTACCGTCGGAGAAGACGGCGAGGGCATTGCCTTCCAGGGCGTGTTCCGCGAAGACGTCGACGATGGCATAAGGAAGGGTTCGGAGGGGCGACTGAGTTGACATGGACAATCTCCGGAGTTATTGTTGCAGACGAGCTATGAACGTTTCCGTATCCACCTTCGCTTGTACCTGCTGCCGCTGCTGTTGTGGTGGCCCAGTGCGGGTATGTGGATGAGCGAGCGGAAGTAAGAAACCAGAACAAACGCCTTCTCAGAAACCCACCCGCCAACGAGCCTGGTGGGTTTTTTGTTTTCTGGAAGGCAAGTCCAAGACAGACGTTGGGGAGAGCCCCTGGAAGAGGTAGAGAAATGTCACTCCGCATCAATGATATCGCGCCGGACTTTACGGCCGAGACGACGCAGGGAACGATTCACTTCCACGATTGGATTGACGACAGCTGGGCCGTTCTGTTCTCGCACCCGAAAGACTTTACGCCTGTGTGCACGACGGAGCTGGGAACGATGGCGGGCCTGGAGCACGAGTTTGCGACACGGGGCGCGAAGATCATCGGGCTGAGTGTGGATCCGGTTGAGAGCCATGCGAGATGGGCGAAGGATATCCAAGATGTGAGCGGGTCCAAGGTGAATTACCCGATGATCGGGGATCCGGAGCTGAAAGTGGCAAAGCTGTATGACATGCTGCCGGCGGATGCGGGCGACAGCTCGGAAGGCCGAACACCCGCGTTGAATGCGCCGGTGCGGACTGTGTTTGTGATCGGGCCGGATAAGCGGATCAAGCTGACGCTCTCGTATCCGATGGGGACAGGGCGGAACTTCAACGAGATTCTCCGGGTGCTGGATTCGATTCAGCTGACGACGAAGCACAAGGTCTCGACGCCGGCGAACTGGAAGCAGGGCGACGACATCATTATTGCGGGAACGGTGTCAGATGACGAGGCGAAGCGGATCTATCCGGAGGGCTTCAGGACGGTGAAGCCGTACCTGCGGACGGCTGCGCAGCCGAAGTAAGTCTGTGCCGAGGCTTGCCGCTACGCGACGCGTAGCGGCCGAGGGGCACCGGTGGCGAAGTGGCTAACGCGCTGGTCTGCAAAACCAGTATTCGCCGGTTCAATCCCGGCCCGGTGCTCCAACATCTATGCAGCAGAAGGTTGATCGAGGTCGACGATGAGCGAAGGACGCATTCCACGGATTATGGAGCAGGCGCCGGATTTTGAGGCGAAGAGTACGCATGGCGTGATCCGGTTGAGCGACTATACGAGCAAGGGCAAGTGGGTGATGCTGTTCTCGCACCCGTCGGACTTTACACCGGTGTGCTCGACGGAATTCATTGAGTTTGCGAGGCGCAATGAGAAGTTCGAACGGCTGAATGTTCAGCTGATCGGCGTGTCGATCGACTCGGTGCCATCGCATATCGCGTGGGTGCGAGATCTGGAGCAGATGTCGGGAGTGTCTATCAAATTTCCAGTGATCGCGGATCTCGACCAGAAGGTGTCGCAGGCGTATGGGCTGGTGCATGAGGCGGTGAGCGATACGGCGACGGTGCGGGCCGTCTTTGCGATCGATCCGGCCAGGAACATACGGGCGCTGCTCTATTATCCGCAGCAGCTTGGGCGAAATGTCGATGAGCTGGTGCGTATCTTCCAGGCGCTGCAGACTGTGGATGCAAACACCGTGAGCACGCCGGCGGACTGGGTCCCCGGAGACCAGGTGGTGGTGCCGGCGCCGGCGACGACAGCCGACGCAGCGCGTAGGACGAGCGGGGGTGGCGCTGGTCTGAATGTGAAGAGCTGGTATCTGTCGACCAAGGAGCTGGCTGTTTCGGCGCGGTGAGGCTGCCCGGATTCAGCTGCCTGCCGTATGAGCAAGGATGTTGACCAACTGTCCGAATGGATCCCGCACGTAAAAGCACCGAACGCCCCAGGGCTCGTCGACGGGACCATACTCAATGGGCAGACCAGCATCCCGCCCGCGTTCAAGGGCCGCTTCCAGATCATCAACCTCGACGGACAGCTCGGGCGTTGGTGTTCCTGACCCACCCTCGGAGGCGAAGCTGATCTGGACCAGCATCTGCTCGCTCGATCCGTATGTTGCAATCCAACTGTGATTCATCAAGCACTCGAGGCCTAGCAGGTCTGCATAGAATAACTCTGCCGCCGCGATATTGGAGCTCTTGACGTTGGCGACGATCCGCTTGACCTTCACCTTGCACCTCCATCGCACGGGCAATCTTGCAAATTACATTGGTGACGAGTCGCTACTGGGCTTTGCCGATCATGTTGTCCTTGTAGGCCTTTTGGACGATGGAGAAGGCCGCTTTCTTTTCTCCCTGATCGGAGATGAGGCCCTTACGGTTGAAGCCGTCCTGGATGCCGGGAAGCAGGCGGACGGGGGAGCGGAAGTCCATCAGGATCCAAGGGCTCATGCCGCGGAGCTGGGTGATGCGGTTGAGCATGCCGAGCTGGTGGCGGTAGAGGTTGGACTGGTACTCCTCGGTCCAGCGCTGGGTTTCGGGGCCGTGGAGGCCGGCCTTGGCGCCACCGCCGAACTCGGAGACGATGAGCGGCTTGTCGTAGGAGACCTTCCACTCGGTCGCGTCGGCATCCTCGGGCTTGCCCTCGTACCAGCCGATGTACTCGTTGAAGCCGATGACGTCGAGGGCTTTGCCTAGCGGGTCGTCGATGTACTTGATTTTGAGATCGCCATGGACGAGCAGAGCGGCGGTGACGAGGCGGGTGGGATCGAGCCCGTGGACGAGCTCGGCGGAGCGGGTAAGGAAGGCGGTGCGGGCGGGGGTGTTGGGGGTCTCGTTGGCGATGGACCAGAGGATGACGGAGGCCTTGTTGCGGTCGCGCCGGATTTCCTCGGTAAGCTGCTGTTTGGATTTGTTGAAGACGGACTCGTTGTCGAACTGTTCGGCCCAGTAGACGGGGACCTCGGACCAGATGAGGATGCCGAGTTTGTCTGCGGTGCGGGTCATGCGTTCGTCGTGCGGGTAGTGGGCGAGGCGTGCGTAATTGCCGCCAAGCTCCTTGACCCAGCCGAGGAGAGTGTCGACGTCTTTCTGGGTGTTGGCGCGACCGGTGCGAATGGGGGCCTCGGCATGGATGCAGATGCCGCGTAGGAAGATGGGCTGTCCATTGAGGAGGATCTCGGAGCCGCGGGTCTCGATGGTGCGGAATCCGACTTCGTCTTCGAGGGTGTCTGGAAGCGCGCCAGCGGTTGAACCGGAGCCGGCCTTTAGGGTGATCTTGTAGAGCTTCGGAGACGAGGGGGACCAGAGGGAGAGGTTTTTGGTGGGCAGGTTGACGGCGGCGCGGCCGTTGGCGTCGGTGGTGAGGGTCGCAGTGAGGTGAAGCTCGGGGATGGAGATGGTGACGGGTGTGGCGGCGGTGGCGCCTTCGGAACCCTGGACGTGGACGTAGCCTTCGATGGTTGAGCGGGTCGCGCGGTCGAGGTGGAGCTCGTAATCATCGATGAAGGTGGCAGGGGTGGTGATGACGGAGACATCGCGGGTGAGGCCGCCGTAGTTGTACCAGTCGGTCTTGAGGGTGGGGACGCCGTCGGCGATGCGGGTGTTATCGACGAGAATGACCGCGTCGTTTTGGCCAGGCTTGACGACGCCGGTGATCTCGCAGTCGAAAGGGGTGAAGCCGCCCTCGTGCTCGCAGACCTGCTTGCCGTTGACGAAGACATTGGAACGGTAGTTGGCCGCGCCGATGTGGAGGAAGGCGCGCTGGCCGGGCTGGCTATTAGATGGCGGAGTGTAGTCGAAGTGGCGCTGGTACCAGAGCGGGCCCTCGTAGAGGCGCAGCCACTCGGCCTGGGTGTTCCAGTCGCCGGGAACCTTGATGGTTGGGCTCTTCGAGAAGCTGTACTCGACGAGCTTGTTGGAGTCGGGGGAGTAGACCTCATCCTTGAAAAAGCCGTTGGGGTTGGGTGCGCCGTGGAAGGAGGAGATACCGACGCGGTAGGGGTCGGCGATGATGTGCCAGTCGCCATTGAGCGATTGCGCGGGGCGGTGGTCGATATCCACGAGGAGCTGCTGCTGGGGTAAGCCTTGCTGCGCAGACGGAGACTGGGCGGTGAGAGCGGGGGCGAGGAGGGTGCAGGCGGCGAGGAGGAGGGCGGTGGTACTTGGGGTCACGGGAGCTCCGGGGTGGCGAAGAGGGTGACCATCCATCCTACCGCTGTAGCGAGTGGAGCGGCGGGCGACCCAAAATTGGAAACGGTATAGGTGCATGCGTCAGCCGGAGACACGGGCAAAGACGTAGGGACCCTCGGGGACGAGCGCGATGCGGACATCCGGCGGGAGGTCCTGGAGGGCGGCTTGCAGAGCGGCTTCGGGCGTAGCGTAGCTGCGGCAGGCGAGGGCGCCGAGGTCGGACGCGGGGACGCCGGGGATGTAGAGGAAGAGTTCGTGGCGAAGGCCGGTGAGAGCGAGCTTTTCGAGCTGCCACTGATCGATCTCGACGGGGGTAGCGGCGATTTCGGCGAGGAAGACTTCGGGCGTGGTGTAGGCGCGGAGCCTGGCGGTGAACTCGGGCGAGCCGGGGCCTTCGCTGCACTCGCCGAGGACGAGGATGCGGCCCCCGGGCTTGACGAGGTGCTGGGCGGAGGTGATGCCTTTGATGGTCTGGTAGAAGGTGAGGTCGAGCGGGCGGCCGGCGGCGGAGGTAATGACGAGGTCGGCGAGGGCGTCGACAGGCTCGAGCGAGGTGCGGCGGAGGAAATCGACCCCGGCTGCGTGGGCCTCGACGGGAGAGCCGGCGAAGACGCCCGATATCTCCATGGCGTGGGTCTGAGGAGATTGGGTGAGGGTGACGTCAAGCAGAAAGTCGTGGCGAACGGTGGCTGCGATTTCGAGGAGCTCGGCGTGGAGTGGGTTGTGCTCGATGGAGCCTTCGGTCGCGAGGGGCTCGCGCATGAACTTCGGGGAGTGGATGGTCTTGATGGTGGGCTCGGCGGCGAGGCCGGGGGCGATGAGTTTCCGGCCGCCGGAGAAGCCGAGCATCAGGTGCTGCTCGATGAAGCCGAGGGTGAGGTGGAGGTCGGCAGCCATAAAGCACTCGTCGATGTAGATGGGGGTTCCGCGGCAGGTCTGGCCGAGGGATCGGTGAGCGGCGAGGTCGCGGGCGTCGTGGTTGACGATGCGATAGGTGGAGGCAATCTCAGGCCCGAGAATGATGTCGAGCTCATCGGGGGTGGCGGGGCGGTGGAGGCCGGTGGCGATGAGGATGGTGATGCGGTCCGATGGGATGCCGGCCTGGTTGAGGCGGAGGAGGATGGGCGGGAGGGTGAGGCGGTTAGGGGCGGGGCGGGTGATGTCGCAGACGGAGATGGCGGCCGAGTGCTTGCCGGTGGCGAGGTTGCGGAGGGATGGACCGGCGATGGGGTGCTCGAGCGCGTGGTCGATTGCGGCAAGCGGGTCGGGGAGAGGTTTGGCGGAGCGGCTTTCGATGAGGTGATAGTTGAGGCCTTCGGGAAGGTCGAGGGTGAGGCCGGTTTGTCCGAAGGCGAAGTGCGTTTGAGGCATGGCTGGGGCTTTCTAACTAGATGAGGATATTAGAGCAGAGCCGGAGGGCGGTGAGGGAAAGGCGTTTCTTCGGGGGATCTGGGTAGAGAAGCGGGTCCGTTAGCTGCGCTCAGGATGACAACAAGAAAAGCAGGTGCAACAACAAGAGCGGGAACGGGTCCTTGCTGGCGCTCAGAATGACAGGAAGACAGGTGCAGCAGCACGAGCGAGGAGCTGGTCTGTAACCGCTGCGCTCGGAAGGAGAAGGAAGGCAAAGCGACCACTCACAGCAGTCAGAACTGGCCGGTCGTCATGGTTTGCAGGTGAGGCGCGATGATGAGCTTGGCTTCGGTGCGGGATTGAACTTGCTCGGCCGTGATGCCTTCCGCAAGTTCGGTGAGAAGGAGGCCGTCGGGGCTGACCTTGATCCAGCAGAGCTCGGTGACGATGTCGTGAACGACGGTGCGGCCGGTGAGCGGAAGGGTGCAGGCGTTGAGGATGCGCGGCTCGCCATCGCGGGTGGTGTGCTCCATGGCGACGATAACGCGGCGTGCGCCGGCGACGAGGTCCATGGCTCCGCCCATGCCCTTAACCATTTTCCCGGGGATGGTCCAGTTGGCGAGATCGCCGCGTTCATCGACCTGCATGGCTCCGAGGACGGACATGTCCATATGGCCGCCGCGGATCATGGCGAAGGACTCGGCGGAGGAGAAGAAGGAGCAGCCGGGGAGCTCGGTGACGGGCTGCTTGCCGGCGTTGATGAGGTCGGGGTCGGCGGTGCCGGGTGCTGGCGGGGGGCCGACGCCGAGCATGCCATTTTCGGACTGGAAGAAGACGTCGATGCCCGGAGGGACGTGCGAAGCGATGAGGGTGGGGAGGCCGATGCCGAGGTTGACGTAAAAGCCGTCGCGGAGCTCGCGGGCGATGCGGCGTGCGATGCGTTCTTTTCCGCTGAACTTGGGGCCTGGTGAGGTCGGGGCGGGGGTGCTCATACTTTGGCGCCTCGCTTGAGGAACTCGGACTCGATTGGCTTGAGGTAGCTGGGGCCGAGGACGATGCGATTGATGTAGATGCCGGGGGTTTCGATGGATGCGGGATCGAGATCGCCGGGTTCGACGAGCTCTTCCACCTCGGCGATGGTGACCTTTGCGGCGGTGGCCATGAGCGGGTTGAAGTTGCGGGCGGTCTTGCGATAGATGAGATTGCCATGGCGGTCTCCGCGCCATGCCTTGATGAGAGCGAAGTCGGCGGGGAGGGCTGTTTCGAGGAGGTATTCGCGGCCGTTGAAGGAGCGGGTCTCCTTGCCTTCGGCGACGACCGTTCCGACGCCGGCGGGGACGTAGAAGGCGGGGATGCCGGCGCCGGCAGCGCGGATACGTTCGGCAAGGGTGCCCTGGGGGAGCAGGGTCAAGGCAAGCTGGCCGCTGAGGACCTGCTGCTCGAGCAAACGGTTTTCGCCGACGTAGCTGCCCGCATGAGAGGCGATCATACCGGCCTCGAGCATGAGGCCCATGCCGAAGCCGTCGACGCCCATGTTGTTCGAGATGGTGTGGAGGCCGGTGACGCCCCGGGCCACGAGGGCGGCGATGAGGTTTTCAGGTATCCCGCACAGGCCGAAGCCGCCGAGCATGACGGTTGCGCCGGAGGGGATGTCGGCTACGGCTGAAGCGGCGGAGGGGACGACCTTATTCATGAGATGGGGTTGCGGACGGGAGGACGCGTGGCACCGCTCCCCCGCTGTTGCGCTTCGGAGCTCCGGGCTATTTCGAAACCTTCTGGGCCTTCTGGACCGAGAAGGTAAAGATGGTAGTGCTGTGGCGGGTCTCGCCGGGCTTCAACAGGGTAGTGGGAAAGTTGGGGTGGTTGGGCGAGTCCGGGAAATGCTGGGTCTCGAGGCAAAAGGCGGCGTTCTTGACGTACTTTTGCCCACCGGGGCCGGTGATGGTGCCGTCTAAGAAGTTGCCCGTATAGAACTGGACGCCGGGCTCGGTGGTGGTGACGGTGAGGGTGCGACCGGACTTCGGGTCGTAGACCTTGGCGGCCAGCTTCATGGTGCCGTTGGGGCCGTTGAGTATCCAGTTATGGTCGTAGCCGCCAGCCATCTTGAGCTGGGGGTCATCCGCATTGATACGCTCGCCGATCGGCGTGGGCTTGGTGAAATCGAAAGGGGTGTTGGCGACCGTGGGCGTCTGCCCGGAGGGGATGAGGCCGGCGTCGGTTGGAGTGAGGCGGTCGCCGTTGATCATCATGACCTCGTCGAGGACGGTTCCCGAGCCCTCTCCACCGAGATTGAAGTAGGAGTGGTTGGTGAGGTTGACGACGGTTGGCTTGTCGGTGGTCTCGGTGTACTCGATCTTGAGCGCGTCTCCCGCGAGGGTGTAGCGGACGTGGGCGGTGAGTGTGCCGGGAAAGCCCTGGTCGCCATCGTTGCTGACGAGGGTCATCTCGACACCGTTCGGGATCTCCTTGCCGGTCCAGACGAGTGAGTCGAAGCCGACTGTGCCGCCGTGGAGGGTGTTGATGCCGTGGTCGTTCAGAGGCAGCTGGTACTGGTGGCCGTCGATGGTAAACCTGCCGTGCGCGATCCGATTGCCATAACGGCCGACGATAGCACCGAAGTAGGTCTTCTTGTCGTCGAGGTAGCCCTGGAGCTTGTCGTGACCGAGTACGACGTTGGCGACCTTGCCGGTCTTGTCCGGGGTGTTGATGGAGACGATGCGGGCGCCGTAAGTCATGATGCGGGCTTCAACGGCGGGGCTCTTGAGAGTGTAGATATCGACTGCCTTGCCGTCCGGGGTGGTGCCGAAGGAGGCTTTGGAGACGGCGCCGTGAGCGGCAAGAGAGGTCGTCATGGATAGAAGGATAGCGCGTACCAGGTTCTTCGTCATTGAAGCGTAGGTCCTCGGCGCGGCGGCTTGATGGGGGATGCTCTCGACGTGCATCGCGGCGCATCGCCACTATACGTGAAGGGACTAGCGAAGGTGAAACGGGAGTTAGGATGGACGAACAGCTTTCGGAGGGAACCTTCATGAACGTTCGCAGCATGGTTGCTCGCGGTCTTCTGGTCGCATTCTTTGGAGTTTCAGCAGCGCAGGCATCGGGGGGAACGCCATCGGTGCCGGATCGATGGGTGGGGACCTGGGCAACCTCTCCGATGGCTGCCGCAAACACGGACGGGCGGTACGGCGGCGAGGACATAACGGTGCGGGAGATCGTGCACGTCTCAATGGGTGGACCGCTGATGCGGGTGGTGCTGACGAACGAGTTCGGGACGGAGCCGTTGACGATCGGGGCGGTGCATGTGGCGCTCGCCGGCAAGGGTGGCGAGATAAGCCTCACCTCCGCGAATGCGATGACGTTTGGAGGGAAGGGTTCGATCACGATTCCGGCGGGCTCGATGGCGGTGAGCGATCCGGCAGGTCTGGCCATGCCAGCGTTCGCGGATGTTGCGGTGAGCATCTTTGTTCCGGCGCAGACGATTCAGCAGGTGTCGGTGCATGGGTTCGCGGATCAGACGAACTATGTGAGCGCGGGCAATGAGGTGAGCAGGGTGAAGCTGACGGCCGCGAAGGAGATCTACTCGTGGCCGTTTCTGAAGGGGGTGGAGGTGAAGGTGGGCGGTGGGAGCGGGTCGATCGTGTGCTTCGGCGACAGCATCACGGATGGGGCGCTGAGCACGCGGGATGCGAACTCGCGCTGGCCGGATCTGCTGGCGCGGCGGCTGCAGGGGAACAAGAAGACGGCCAACCTCGGCGTACTGAATAAAGGTATTGGAGGCAATCGGGTCTTGCATGACGGGACCGGGCCGAGTGCGCTGGCGCGGTTCGATCGTGACGTGGTTGCGCAGGCAGGGGTCAAGTACCTGGTGATCATGGAGGGTATCAACGACATAGGGGTTGCGGCGGGTCCGAACAACCCGCATGACGTGGTGACGGCGGAGGACCTGATTGAGGGTTTCAGCCAGATGGCCGCGCGGGCGCACACCCATGGCATCCAGGTGATCGGCGCGACGCTGACGCCTTACGAGGGAGCGAAATACGCATCGCCTGCGGGCGAGGCGATGCGGGAGGCGGTGAACCAGTGGATTCGTACGAGCAACCTGCTGGATGGGGTGATCGACTTCGAGAAGGCTACGCAGGATCCGGCCAACCCGAAGGCGTTTGCGGCGAGCGCGGACTCGGGCGATCATTTGCACCCTAAGGACGCGGGGTACAAGGCGATGGCGGACGCGATCGATCTGAAGCTGTTCGAGGTGAACAAGAAGGCGAGGGCGAAGTACGACATTTCGCGGCAGGAGTAGAGGCGACAGGAACCTCCTCCGCCTCTTACCCATGCTGCTCGAATCTTGTCACTACTTCAGTTCGTAGCCCGCGAAGAAGTAGCCGATCTCGAAGGCTGCGGTGTCTTCGGCGTCGGAGCCGTGGATAGCGTTCTCTTCGATGGAGTTGGCGAACTTTTTGCGGATGGTGCCGTCTTCCGCGTTGGCGGGGTTGGTGGCGCCCATGAGCTTGCGGAGAGTGGCGATAGCGTCGCCCTTTGCTGGATCCAATTCCAGGACCATGGGGAAGATGGGGCCGCCGGACATGAAGGTGGTGAGGTCGTTGAAGAAGGGACGGGCGGCATGGACGTGGTAGAAGCCTTCGGCCTCGGTCTTGGACAGCGAGAGCTTCTTAATGGCGACGATCTTGAAGCCGGCTTTTTCGATCTCGGCGAGGATGGCGCCGGTGTGGCCCTTGCGGACCGCGTCGGGCTTGACGATGCTGAATGTGCGTTGGGACATTTTGTAGCTGTTAGCTCCTGGCTTTTAGCTTTTGGCGAGATGGTTGCTGGGTTTGATTGTATCGGCAGGGCGGATGGGGTGTAGTTGCGGGCCGCCGTTGCCGGGCGTCAAATACCGGTATGCGGCGCTTGGCCTGGGTGTGGTTTGCGGGATTTGCGGCTTGGATGGTGGATGGGTTTGTGAGCGCGCACTACCGTGCGTGGCCACGGGCGCAACTGGCGTTTATGGTGGCGATGTTGTTTCTGGCAGCCGGGATCTTCTACCGGCGGCAGCGCCGGTAGGTACCCCTCCCCCGGTACTTCAGCTAAAGTCTTCCAGCTATAGAAGTTAGCCATCGCCTGCAGGGCAAAGTCTTCCATCCATTGGACTTACTGGTAAAGTCCTGATTCCCCAGCAGAAGCCCCGGCTGTTGGCTGAGGCTGATGCACGGAAGCGCCCGAGGAGATACTGAGGGCTATTTCAAGTTTAGCGGGCTGGGCAGGGTAGTTGCGCCAGGTTTCTGGAAGATATCTGAAGATAGAAGACAAGCGAAGGGCCGCCCGGCAGGTAAAGGGTAGGCGGCCGGGACCGGGACGGCGGCAGGGCGAGGTCAGGCTTTGCCGAGGACTCGGGCGGTGGCTTCGCCGATGTCCGCAGGGGACGTAACGACGGTGATGCCGGCGGCTTCCATGGCTTTCATCTTCTCGGCGGCGGTGCCTTCACCACCGGAGATGATGGCTCCGGCGTGACCCATGCGGCGGCCTGGGGGGGCAGTCTGGCCGGCGATGAAGCCGACGACCGGCTTGGTGACGTGGTCCTTGATGAAGCGGGCGGCGGCCTCCTCGGCGGAGCCGCCGATCTCGCCGATCATAATGATGGCTTCGGTTTGGGGGTCGGCCTCCAGGAGCTTGAGCGCATCAATGTGCGTTGTCCCGATGATGGGGTCGCCGCCGATGCCGATGGCCGTCGATTGGCCGATACCCCGGGTGGTGAGTTGGTAGACGGCCTCGTAGGTGAGGGTGCCGGACTTCGAGACGATGCCGACGTTGCCCTCCTTGTGGATGCGGCCGGGCATGATGCCGACCTTGGCCTTGCCGGGGGAGATGACGCCGGGGCAGTTGGGGCCGACGAGGCGGGAGTTGGAATGGCGGACGACCTCCCACACCTTGACCATGTCGAGGGTGGGGATGCCTTCGGTGATGCAGATGACGAGCGGCAGACCGGCGGCGGTGGCTTCGAGGATGCCATCGGCGGCGAAGGGTGGGGGGACGAAGATGATGGAGACGTTGGCTCCGGTTTCTTTAACGGCCTCTTCGACGGTGTTGAAGACGGGCCAGCCCTCGTGTGTGGTTCCGCCCTTGCCGGGGGTGACGCCGCCGACGACATTGGTGCCGTATTCGGCGCAGCCTTTGGCGTGGAAGGTGCCTTCGCGGCCGGTGATTCCCTGGACGATGAGGCGGGTGTTTTTGTCTACGAGGACGCTCATGGAAGTTCTCCGTTGTTAGTTCTAAGATCTTAGTTGGGCGCGGCAGCAGTGGCGCGTAGTTGCCGGAGAGTGTCAGCCCGGTTCGAGGGTGCTTGCCAGATGTTCGAAGTTATCGACTACAAGGTCGTAGCTGCCGGTCGGTGCGGGGTCTTCGGTGGGGCGGTGGACGAAGCAGGTGCGTAGGCCGTTTTTCTTTGCAGCTTCGAGGTCCTGGTTATGCGCGGCGACCAAGAGGATCTCTGCGGGCTGGAGGTTGAGAAAGGCGGCGGCGCCGAGGTAAAGCTTGTCAGCGGGCTTGTAGGTGCGAAACATGTCCGCGCCGAAGACGACGTCCCAGGGGAGACCGGACCAACGGGCGAGATCGATCATCTGGCGGGTGGTTCCGTTCGATAGGGGGCCGATGATGAAGTGACGCTTCAAGGTGTTGAGGGCCGGTACGACCTCGGGCCAGGGTTCGAGGTAGTGCCAGCCACGGGTGAAGACGTCGCGGTCGGAGGAGCTGAGCTTTTTGGCCTTGCCGAAGTCGCCGAGGATCTTATCGAGTTGCTCGCGGTGGAGGGTGTCGAAGCCGGTCCACGGACGTTTGCCTTCGCGGACGGGCTTGATGGCGTGGGGGTAGCGGGCGCGCCAGGCTTTGGCGAGGGCTTGCCAGTCGGCTTCGATATTCCGTTCGGCTCCTAAGCGCTGTCCATGGGCCGTCATGGACGATAGCCAGTCAACGGTGGTGCCGAAAGTATCGAAGAGGATGGCTATGGTGAGCGGGCTGGGTACCGGGTTGCGCTTCTTGCCGAATCCGAACAGTTTCATCAGTTTTCCTGGTTCATGGGAGTATCGCCTGAGCGTTCGGGTGAAAGTTTCCTTCGCGGCCCGGTGATTGCCTGGACAACGGGCGAGTATTTTCGCCGACTAGTTTGATCGGTGATCTTCGATCAACCGAGTAGCTCTTTGAGCACCAAAGCACCAGTTTCGCTTTTCTTGATTTTGCCGGAGTGAAGATAGCCTGGTACCGACAGATTGCGAAAGAACCTTGTCTTGCTAGCATTGGCCAGCTTCGGATTTACCTGTAAGCAAGAACCTATCAGTGCGTCTTCAAGCGAGTTGATTGACCCAAGTGTTTTCTTGGCAGACTTCCGGAATTTATTTCCCGGTGTCAATCGTGGAATGAGCAACACGTAAAGGTGTCCGTTGGGAGCCTTCTTCGCAATATCTCCGAAGATCGTGCCTGATCGCTGATGGGTAGTCAGCCGCTTTCTGAATCCCTTGTCGGTTTTCCCCACATACCAAGGCTTTAGTTTGGAGTTCTTCGTGCTTTTCACTGCAAAGATGTAAACGCCTATGGCATCCAGAAGCGTTGCGGCTTCTTCCTCTACAGTGCTCAGACACTCATTAAGATCATCTGCAGTCACTCCGCCCTTCCGTTCGAGTTTGTAAGGCCCGTAGTTTCCGAAGTTGTAGCTTGCCATAGCACTCCCTTTCTTTGGTGCTTCGGTCACTTTTCCATCTTTCTAGGTCGAGCTTTCAGCCCTCGGTTTATCCGGGTACTTTGACCTAGGCCTACGGCCTAGGCTGGTATATGCCGGGCCGTTGGCCCTGAGAGCTGAAGAACAGAGTGTGGAGCTAGCTTTTCGCGGCAGCGACGGCGAGGTCGGCGGCTTCCTTCATGGTGGCGCCGATCTGGAAGTTGAGGCCGGAGTCGGCGAGGATTTTGCGGCCTTCTTCGACGTTGGTGCCTTCGAGGCGGAGGATGATGGGGAGTTTGACGGCGAGTTTGCGGGCGGCGTTGACGACGCCCTGGGCGAGGACGTCGACGCGGAGGATGCCGCCGAAGATGTTGATGAAGATGGCCTTGACGTTGGGGTCGGAAAGGAGGATGGCGAAGGCGTTTTCGATCTGCTCCTGATTCGCGCCCCCACCTACGTCGAGGAAATTGGCGGCCGAACCGCCGGCGTAATGGATGATGTCCATCGTCGCCATGGCCAGGCCGGCGCCGTTGACCATGCAGGCGATGGAGCCGTCGAGCTTGATGTAGTTGAGGTTGAACTTCGAGGCTTCGACCTCGAGGGGGTCTTCTTCGGCCATGTCGCGGAGCTCTTTGAGGTCTTTGTGGCGGAACATGGCGTTGTCGTCGAAGTTGATCTTGCAGTCGAGCGCGAGGAGCTTGTCGTCCCTGGTGGTGATGAAGGGGTTGATCTCCATCAGGGTGGAATCGGTGTCGAGGAAGGCCTTGTAGAGGCCGGTCATGAAGGCGACGGCCCCGTTGATCTGGGTGGGCTTGAGGCCGAGTTTGAAGGCGAGTTTACGGGCCTGGAAGGGCTGGAAGCCGACGGCGGGATCGATGTACTCCTTGAAGATGGCATCCGGGTCTTTGGCGGCGACCTCTTCGATCTCCATGCCGCCGGCTTTGGAGGCCATGAAGACGATCTTCGCGGAGGCGCGGTCGAGGACGATGCCGAGGTAGAGTTCGCGATCGATGGCGGAGCCCTCTTCGATGAGGAGCCGCTGGACCTTTTGTCCGGCGGGGCCGGTCTGGTGGGTGACCAGCTGCATGCCGAGGATGGCCTTGGAGGCGGCGTTGGCGTCGTCGAGGGATTTAGCGAGTTTGACGCCGCCGCCCTTGCCGCGGCCGCCGGCGTGGATCTGCGCCTTGACGACGACCACGGCGTTACCTTTGGCGAAGAGGCTTTTGGCAGCGGTATCGGCCTGTTCGAGGGTGGTGGCCATCTCTCCCGAGGGCACAGGGACGTTGTATTTGCGAAGGATCTCTTTCGCCTGATACTCGTGGATCTTCATAGTCGGGTGGGGTCCCCTGTGGATCTTGAGGTTAACTGGGATGGAGCGCGAGTGGCTCGGTTTTCGATGTTCGGCTGCGAGGAGAAGTTTAGCGGAGGTCGGGAGGAGTCGCAAACGGCTGGGAGTTGTTGAATGGATCGGGGAGGCGGATTGAGAGGAGTGCTGGCTATCAAAGGCAACAGCAGGTTCCTCCGCTGCGCTCCTGAATGACAAGCAAAAGGACCAGGCACAGCAGGTTCCTCCGCTGCGCTCCTGAATGGCAAGCAAAGGACAAGGCACAGCAGGTTGCTCCGCTGCGCTCCCGAATGACAAGCAAAGGACACGGCAACGGCTGTGGGCCAGGGCACGGGTTGAGGGGAGAGCTGGCAATTGCTGAGGGCTGCTAGGCTTCAGGGATGGGAATTCAGGCGCATTTACGGAGGGTGATGGAGGGGCGTGAGACGCTCCGCCGGGAGGAGTCGCGCGAGCTCATGGAGCGGCTGTTGACGGACCCGCCGTCGGATGCGGAGATTGCGGCCTTGCTGGGGGCGCTGGCGGCGCGGGGGGAGACGCCGGAGGAGATCGCCGGATTTGTGGAGGCGATGCGCGCGACGGCGACGACGCTGCCGTTGAGCGAGCGGGAGCGGGACGAGCTGGTGGATACGTGCGGGACGGGCGGGGACGCGAGCGGGAGCTTCAATATTTCGACGGCGGCGGCGCTGGTCTCGGCGGCGGCGGGCGCGAAGGTGGCGAAGCATGGCAACCGGGCGGTGACGTCCAGGTGCGGGTCGGCAGATGTGCTGGAGGCGCTGGGGGTGCCGCTGGATCTGACGCCGCAGGAGGCTGCGGACGCGCTGCGACGGTTTGGGTTTGCGTTTCTGCATGCTCCGGCGCTGCATCCGGCGATGCGGGTGGTGATGCCGGTGCGGAGGGCGCTGGGGGTGCGAACGGTGTTCAATTTGTTCGGGCCGCTCTCGAACCCGGCGGGAGCTTCGCGGCAGGTGATGGGGGTCTATGGGCCGCGACAGGTGGACCTGGTGGCGAGGACGATGGCGCTGCTGGGGACGACTCATGCGCTGGTGGTGCATGGAGAGATCGGACGCGACTTCCGGTTTGAGGGGATGGAGGCCGGGATGGATGAGATCTCGATCAGCGGACGAAGCCTGCTGGCGGAGGTGCGCGGGGGCGAGGTGAGGACGCGCGAGATGGAGCCGGAGGATGTGGGTCTGAAGCGGGCGGCGGTCGAGATTTTGCGAGGCGACGATCCGGTGACGAATGCGGCGATTCTGCGGGCGATCTTTGCCGGTGAACAGGGCGCGCGGAGAGATGTGGTGGTGGTGAATGCGGCGGCGGTGCTGGTGACGGCGGAGCTGGCGGCGGATATCGCGGCCGGCGTCGGCCTGGCGGAGGCGGCCATCGACTCGGGAGCAGTGAGGAGTTTGGTGGCGGAGCTCGCGGGGCAACGGGTGCGGATGCCGATCTCCCGCTGATGGGGAGCGCGGCGGGAGGGAACGGGGCGGTTGGGGATGAGGTTGACGGAGCTGCTGCTGATTGGGCTGGTGCTGTGGACGCTGCTTGGCGTGGCCGGGACAGCGGTGCGGGCGAGGCGCGGGGACCGGAGGGGGGTGCGCCGGGGCGCGATGTGGATGGGCGGAGTGTGGGCGGTTTATCTGCTGGTGTTGACGGCGGTGTCGCTGCGAGAGGGGCAAAGGCAGGTGGCGCTGGGCGACGGGCAGTGCTTCGACGAGATGTGTTTCGCGGTGGCGGGGGTGGACGAGGTTGAGGGCTTCCGGGCGCGGGGGCAGGATCGAGCGAGGCTGGTCAGGGTAAGGGTGAGGGTGACGAATGGGGGCAAGGGGCGGCCACAGAGTGAAGCGCGGGTGCGGGCGTACCTGGTGGATGGGGAGGGGCGAAGGTGGGAGGAGGTGCGCGGCCTGAGTGGGGTGCGGTTGACGACGAGGATCGCGGCGGGGGACACGGTGGTGAGCGAACCGGTGTTTCGCGTGAGCAGGGACGCGACGCAGCTGGGGCTGGTGCTGACGCACGGCCGATGGCAGCCGGGGGTGCTGGTGATCGGCGATCCGGACAGCTGGATGCATCGGCCTACGGTGATGCGGCTGGAGCGCTGAGAGAGGGTTGCGGGAAGAAGATGGGCGGGAATCAGGTGCTGGTGCGGTGAAGCCTTCAGCCCGGCATCAGGCGGAGATGGCCAGCGTTGGGGTGAAGCGGGCTCCGGCGTCGAGGGAGCGGATGTCGAGCTGGATCTCGATCAGGCTGGAGGAGCCCGGACGTATGGGCATGGGCTCCGGGGTGCAAAGGGAGGCGAGTGCCATGTGGGCGTCGCGATGGAGATCCAGCCCAGAGGCGACGAGACTGACGTAGGTCTCCCCTGTGGTGTTTCGGAAGAGTTCAAGCGAAAGCGACGCCGCTTGGCTGGAGCGAATGTGAGGATTTCGGAGAAAGGCACCCGAGGCCTTCAAGCTTTGCCCGAGGCGAAAGAGTACCGTCCGGAGCGGGTGCGTGGTCGATGCCCGGAGAAGCAGGGGGCTGGCGCCTTTGGTCGAGAGTGGCTTCACGGGGAGCTCCGGTCTGATCTGTTGATGATGGTGGATCTTGATGGTGGATCTATCGGAAGACCTGGCCAGAACATGAGGGCGGAGTTGCGGTACGGTGGTCACGTGACGTGACGTGAGCGCGTGGCAGGAGGTTGGTTCCGGGGAGAGAACCGGGGGACAGAAGCCAAGGGAGAGAATGGGAGAGAGGCGCCGCAGATGGTGTTAGGGCTAGGGACGGATCTGATCGAGATTGGGCGGGTGCAGGCGAGTGTGGACCGGTTTGGGGAGCGATTTCTGACGCGGGTGTTTACGCCGGGAGAGATTGAATACTGCTTGCGGAAGAAGAGGCAGTCCGCGGAGAGCTTTGCGGCGAGGTTCGCGGCGAAGGAGGCCGGGGCGAAGGCTCTGGGAACGGGGATCAGCCGCGGGGTGAGCTGGAGGGAGATGGAGGTACGAAGGCTGCCGGGGCAGAGACCGACGCTACATTGGAGTGGGCGCGCCGCGGAGCTGGCGATCGCCATGGGGGTGACCCGGACGTCGCTGAGCCTGACGCATGGACGTGAGGTGGCCATGGCGGTGGTGGTTGTGGAAGGGCAGGACCCGGTGAGCTCCGGGCGATTTTGAAACCCGGAGGTAGGTTTCGGCATCTGCTCAACTTGTACTCGTAATGGACGATAGATTCAGAAGCAGGTGTTGAGGTCATGTATTCTCAACGCTGCGAATGGATGTTGTCGAGCCTATCGAGGCATTGCAGCGTGAGCGGAGACGGATCCGCGTTTATCTGAGTCGTTGATACGAGCTTCAGGAGGGATATGCCCAACCAGCAGGAGGTCCGGTGGTCGCAGCTAAAGGTGGGCGTAATTGTGCTGGTTTCGGCGGTGGTGCTGGTGACCTTGTTGTTTCTGATGACGAGTTCTTCAGGGCTGGGCATCTTCTCGCACAAGATCACGGTAACGACCTACTTTGAAAATTCGGCGGGTCTGAAAGAGGGCGCGGCGGTGGAGCTGCAGGGTGTCACGATCGGCACGGTGAAGAGCATTGTGGTGACGAGCGATCCGGCTCGTAAGCTGACGCCGGTTAAGGCGGTGATGAAGCTGGACACCAAGTATCAGCAGAGCTTGAAGAAGGATTCGAAGGCCTCGTTGAGCACGGTCGGCGTCCTGGGCGATACCGTGGTCGACATCAACAGCCAATATGCGGTCGGTCCGCAGCTGCAGTCGGGCGACGAGATGAAGACGCTGGAGACGCCGAACCTGCAGGACGTGGTGAAGGCGAGCCAGGGGACGATCGAGAGCCTGAACGTGATTCTGGCGAAGATGAATACGATCGTCGACAACCTGCAGAACGGCAAGGGGTCGGTGGGACAGCTGATCAACAACCCGGATCTCTACAACAAGGCGAATGGCACGATCGACGAGTTGCACAAGCTGACGCAGAACCTGAACAGCGGCAAGGGCTCGGTCGGCAAGCTGATGAACGATCCGGAGATGTATAACCGGCTGAACTCGGCGATGGGTCGGCTGGACAGCATGATGGCGGGCGTGCAGAACGGGCAGGGAACGGCGGGCAAGCTGCTGAAGGACGAGACGCTCTATAACAACCTGAACGCGACACTGGCACAGGCGAATCAGCTGTTGAGCGACGCGAATCAAGGTAAGGGCGCGATCGGTCTGCTGGCGAAAGATCCGAAGTTCCGAGCGCAGCTCCAGGACACGCTGACCCAGGTGAACTCGCTGGTAACGGGTGTGGATAAGGGGCGTGGGACGCTGGGCAAGCTGGCGACGGACGATACGGCGTATACGAACCTAAACAAGCTGCTGACCGAGAGCACGACGCTGGTGACCACGATTCGCCAGGATCCGAAGAAGTACCTGACCATCCATCTAAAGATTTTCTAGGGGATCTTTTGGAGAGGGACGGAAGCTCCCTTACGTGGAGAGCAAGAGGTCGGCAAACAGAGGATCGGCGTAGAGCCGGTCCTTTTTTTTTGGAACTGCGCTTCAGGAGCTTCGGGCGTGGGTTCGGGGGCGTGGCCCCTCCTTCACGGGTGAGGGGCGGCGGAGTATGCTGCTGCTACCGTATCTCTGTTCTACGCAGGACCCTTTGAGGAGAGCCATGTTCGTGAAGAGTTTCAGTTGCGTGTTGTTGATGTCGGGGAGCCTTTGTTTCGCCCAGAGTTTGAGTCAGCCGATGTTTGTGGGTGCGGAGACCGCTCCCGGGCCGGCGACGGCTCCGAAGACGCCGATCAGTTTCGACCTTTCGGCGCTCGATAAGACGGCCGATCCGTGCACGGATTTTTATACGTATGCGTGCGGGAACTGGAAGAAGAACAATCCGATACCGGCGGACCAGGTTCGCTGGGGCCGCTTCAATGAGCTCGGCGAGCGCAATGCTTACCTGCTCTACAACGAGTTGAAGGCGGCGGCGGATGCGCCGAAGACGCCCTTGCAGAAGAAGTACGGCGACTACTTCGCGGCGTGCATGAACGTGGACCTGGCGAACAGCCTGGGAGCGAAGCCGCTGGAGCCGACGCTGAAGACGATCGATGGGTGGAATGACAAAAAGACGCTGGCCACACTGCTGGGCCAGGTGGAGAGCAGGTATGGGCAGGGGTTCTTCTTCGGCTTCGGATCGGACCAGGATCAGAAGGACTCGACGAAGGTGATTGGAGAGCTGGCGCAGGGTGGTTTGTCGCTGCCGGATCGCGACTACTACCTGCAGAGCGATGAGCGCATGACGAAGATTCGCGAGCAGTACGTAGAGCATGTGACGAAGATGTTCACGCTGCTGGGGGACTCGCCGGAGAAGGCGGCCGCCGAAGCGAAGAACGTGATGGCGGTGGAGACGGCGCTGGCGCAGGGATCGATGCCGCGCGTGGACCAGAGGACACCGGCGAATGTGTATCACGTGATGCCGGTTTCGGAGTTGCAGACGTTGACGCCGGAGTTCTCCTGGAAGACGTACCTGGAGGCCAAGGGCGAGGGCTCTTTGCCGACCGTAAACGTGGCCGAGCCGGAGTTCTTCCGCGCGATGAACAAGGTGCTCGACACAACCGATCTCCCTGCCCTGAAGAGCTATCTGCGGTGGCACACGGTGCACAGGTATGCACCGTCTCTGAGCGAGCCGTTTGTGAAGGAGAACTTCGACTTCTTCTCGGCGACGCTGCAGGGGCAGAAGGAGCAGACGCCGCGATGGAAGCGATGCACCCGGGCGACTGACGGGGCGCTGGGCGAGGCGGTCGGGCAGGATTGGGTGGCGCAGAACTTTCCTCCGGCGGCGAAAGACAATATGGAGAAGCTGGTGGCGGCGCTCGAGCGAGCGCTCGACGAGGACATCAAGCAGCTGGACTGGATGAGCGCGGCGACCAAGGTGGAGGCGAAGAAGAAGCTCGACGCGTTTCGCGACAAGGTTGGATATCCGGAGAAGTGGCGCGACTACTCGACGTTGGAGGTGAAGCGCGAGGACGTGATTTGCAACCTGCAGCGCCAGGCGGAGTTCGACGATCGACGCGACCTGGCGAAGATTGGGAAGCCGGTGGACGAGAAGGAGTGGGGGATGACGCCGCCGACGGTGAACGCCTACTACAATCCGGCGCAGAACGACATCAATTTTCCCGCGGGGATACTGCAGCCGCCGTTCTACGACTTCAAGATCGATCCGGCGGTGAACTTCGGAGGGATCGGCGTGGTGATCGGGCATGAGATGACGCATGGGTTCGACGACGAGGGCAGCCAGTACGATCCGCAGGGAAACGTGCGGATGTGGTGGACGGCGGAGGACAAGAAGAAGTTCGACGAGCGCACGGACTGCGAGGTGAAGGAGTACGGCGGCTTCGAGGTTGCTCCTGGACAGAAGCTGAACGGGAAGCTGACGCTGGGGGAGAACACGGCGGACAACGGAGGTCTGCATATTGCCTACCAGGCGTTGATGGAGACGCTGGCGAAGGAAGGGCCGAATGCGCAGACGGCGAAGATCGACGGTTTCACGCCGGCGCAGCGGTTCTTTATCGGCTTTGGCCAGGTCTGGTGCGAGAACCAGCGGGAGCAGGTTGCACGGATGCGGGCAAAGGTGGATCCACACTCAAGCGGGCAGTGGCGGACCAACGGAAGCGTGCAGAACTTCGACGAGTTCGGAAAGGCCTTCGGATGCAAGGCCGGGCAGGCGATGATGCCGGCGAATGCTTGTCGCGTCTGGTAGCGCCGAGCAACGGATGTGGGAGGAGCCCGGACTTCGGATTTCGGACTCCGGATTTCGGTTCGGTCCGGGTGTTTCGCTCTCCGGTGGGGCTTGCGCCGGGGGGGATCGCCTAGACGAGCTCCACGGGATTATTCTGCTTCTGCGGTCCCGGCGCGTCTTCTTGCAACGCGCGAACGTCAACATGGAATCCCTGTTCGTCCCCTAGCGAACTCCTTGAGGCTCACATGCAATGTAAGTTCCTTGCTTCCCTGCTTTTACTGTCCAGCGGCAACGGCCTGGCACAGATGTACCTCCCCAGCGACGCCGCCAACGGGCCGACTTCGGTTCCGAAGAAGCCGATCATCTTCGACCTTGCTGCGATCGATAAGACGGCGGACCCGTGTACGGACTTTTACCAGTACACCTGCGGGAACTGGGTCAAGAACAATCCGATCCCGGCGGACCAGGTGCGGTGGGGCCGGTTCAACGAGCTCGCGGAGCGAAATAATTATCTGCTGTACAGCGATCTGAAGGCTGCCGCCGATGCTCCGAAGACGCCGCTGCAGAAGAAGTATGGCGATTACTTCGCGGCATGCATGAATACCGAGACGGTGGACAAGCTGGGCGCGAAGCCGGTCGAGCCGTACCTGAATGAGATTGCGGGGCTGAAGAACGCGAAGGAGCTCGCGGCCTTCAACGTGACCAGCTTCGAGAAGTACGCCGGGGGCGGGTTCTTCCGGGTGGGGGTGCAGCAGGACCAGAAGGACGCGAAGCAGCAGATCGCGGGCACGGGACAGGGCGGACTGACGCTTCCGGACCGGGACTACTACCTGACCGAGGACGACCGCAGCAAGAAGATCCGCGAGCAGTATGTCGACCATGTGACCAAGATGTTCGTTCTGCTCGGCGACACGCAGGAGGTTGCAGCGAAGGAAGCAGCCGATGTGATGCGCATCGAGACGGCGCTGGCCAAGGGATCGATGGGACGGGTGGAGATGCGCGATCCGGCGAACCGATATCACATGATGACGGTCGCCGAGCTTGAGCAGATGAGCCCGGATTATGACTGGAAGCAGTATCTGAGCGGCATCGGCTTCGGGTCGGTGGACAGGCTCAATGTGAGCTCGCCGGGGTACGTGAAGACGGTAAACACGGTGCTCGAGACGGAGAAGATCGACGCCATCAAGAGCTATCTGCGCTGGCACGCACTGCATGGCTCGGCGCCGCTGATCTCGAAGCCGTTTGAGCAGGAGAACTTCGCGTTCTTCAACCAGACGTTGCAGGGGCAGAAGGAGGAGCAGCCGCGATGGAAGCGATGCACCCGGCTGACGGACCAGGCGCTGGGCGAGGCGGTGGGGCAGGACTGGGTGAAGAAGAACTTCCCGCCAGACGCGAAAGACAATATGGAGAAGCTGGTGAAGGCGCTGGAGGCGGCGATGGCGGAAGACATCAAGCAGCTGCCGTGGATGAGCGCCGAGACCAAGGTGGAGGCGCGGAAGAAGCTGGATTCGATTCGCGACAAGATCGGCTACCCGGAGAGGTGGCGCGACTACTCGAAGCTGGAGGTGAAGCGCGACGATCTGCTGGGCAATGCCGACCGGACGCAGATCTTCGAGGAGAAGCGCAACCTGGCGAAGCTGGGTAAACCGGTGGATGAGCGGGAGTGGGGCATGACGCCGCCGACGGTGAATGCGTACTACAATCCGCCGCAGAACGACATCAACTTCCCTGCCGGCATTCTGCAGCCGCCGTTCTTCGATAACAGCAAGGACCCGGCGGTGAACTTCGGCGGGATCGGTGTTGTGATCGGGCACGAGATGACGCACGGCTTCGACGACCAGGGATCGAAGTACGATCTGAACGGCAATGTGCGGGTCTGGTGGACCCCAGGGGACCTGGCGAAGTTCAAGGAGCGGACGGAGTGTACGGCCAAGGAGTACGACGGCTTCGAGGTCGCTCCGGGACAGAAGCTGAACGGGCACCTGACGCTGGGCGAGAACACGGCGGACAACGGCGGCATCCGGATCGCGTACCAGGCGCTGATGGAGACGATCGCGAAACAGGGTAATCCTGGCGCGGGCTATGTGAACGGGGAGAGGGACGGATATACGCCGGCGCAGCGCTTCTTTATCTCATTCGGCCAGGTGTGGTGCCAGAATGCGACGGAGCAGAGCGCGCGGGTGCTGGCGAAGACCGATCCCCATAGTTCGGGCGAATGGCGCGTGAAGGGCACGGTGCAGAACTTCGAGGAGTTTGGAAAGGCGTTTGGCTGCAAGGCCGGGCAGCCGATGGTGGCTGCGAACGCCTGCCGGACCTGGTAAAGATCTGGCTGCAGAGAGCCCGGGCTAAGGCCCGGGCTCTTTTTGCGACGTACGTCTGCTGGATTGCAGCAAACAGGGATGCCGAGCCGGTAGGTGCGCCGGGGAGAGATCGGGTTACCGCGGAGCACTGCGCCGAGGCGGGGCGAAGTGGCACAAACTACCCGCAGCTTCTACAATAAACGGAGAACTGCAATCCCAGGATTTACTTGTTGGCCATGCATTCGATCGCAGCCGCGCAAGAACGAAGGAAGCACATGAAGTTGAGCAAGATCGGCCGGCTGTCGTTGGCCTTTGCAGCATCGGTAGCCATAGGTCTGGGTATGACGGCGTGCGGTGGAGGCACGGTCGGCTTTATGTGGGTGCCGGGAACGATGTATAACCAGATCGCCGGATTCAAGATTGACGACTTTACGGGAAACCTGACCGCCATCCCGCATTCCCCGTTTACGTCGGGCGGAAGCAATCCAAGGATGATCGTCGTGAAGCCGGGCGGCCGTTACCTTTACGTGATCAATGTGGGTGGGCTAAACCCCCAGGGTCAAGTGAGCGGGCAAAACATCGCGGAGTTCAGTGTTGGCGGCGACGGCATTCTGACCTTTCAGCAGTCGTTCACGAGCCAGGGTCAGACGCCGGTCTGGGCGGCAATCGACAGCTCGGGAAACTTTCTATACGTGCTGGACAGCCTGGCTCCTGCGGGGACGACGTATGCGGCGCAGGGTCTGGGGGACATTACAGTATTCGGGATCGATCCCAATACAGGCCGGCTGGCGCTGGTGACGAATAATCAGATCAAAAACCCGCTGAACCCAGGCGTGAACCTGAACTTCTTTCCCGTGGGCCGGGGACCGACCATGGTCAAGACCGGCGGAGGAAGCTGCCTGTATACGCTGGACGCAGCGACGAACTCCATCTTTCCCTACTCGATCAATTCGAGCACGGGTCAGCTGACGCAGACGACAAACTCCGAGCAGTTCATCACGAACGCGGGCAGGCTGACGTCAATCAATGCGGGAGGATCTTATATCTATCTGACGGATGCGGCGCCGGTCGTCCAAAACGGACAGGTGGTGAGTCCGGGCGGTCAGATTCTGCCCTTTACGCCGGGCACCAACTGCTCGCTTAACTCGTTGACGGGCGGACCGGTGAACAACCTGCCGCTGACGTCGAATCCGGTGTGGTCGCTGACGGACAACCGTGGGAAGTATCTCTACGTCGTGAACCAGTCGACGACGAACTCCAACAACGCAAACAGCACGATCTCGGCGTTTTCGATCGAGAGTACGACGGGCAAGCTGCAGCAGGTTGCCGACCCGATCAACCCGTATCCCACGGGATCGGGGCCGGTATGCATGGCGGAGGATCCGACGAGTCAGTATGTGTACACCTCGAACAGCGTGGATGGAACGATCACGGGCAAGCGGATCCGGAACGACACGGGGCAGCTGGAAGATCTGACTCGCGGATCGAAGTTTACCGCGACGCCGCTTGCGACCTGCCTGGCGGTGAGCGGCAGCCTGTACTAGCTGCCGGGCGCCGACGCGAGACGTGATCGCCGGCAACACGGAATTTTGATTGGGCCAAGATTGGCTGGATAAGAAGGACTGGCGGGCGAACCGCTTGCACGGGAGCTGAGAAGCGCATGACGTTGAACAAGATGGGCCGATTCACCATGGCCTCGGTAGTGTCTCTGGCTCTAGGACTCGGCGTGACGGCCTGCAGTCGCGATTACACGGTTGCGTTCCTGTACGCGACAGCTTCCACGCGAACCGCTACAGGCGTGATCAACGGTTACAAGGTGGACTACCAATCGGGCGCGCTGGAGCAGTTGTCCGATTCCCCGATACCGACCGCGAACAAGAATCCTGTGGCGCTGGTCACGGCTCCGAACGCGAAGTTCCTGTATGTTGTGTTCCGCGATGACTCGGTGGTGGTGACCTACGGGATCGGGACGGACGGGAAGCTGTATGCGCAGAAGACCGCAAACGTGATTGGAAGTTTTCCGACTGCAGCGACGATCGATCCAGCGGGAAAGTTCTTGTATGTGACGTCGACGTATCAGCCCGGATTCACCACGGCGCTGCCGGGGCCGGGCCTGGTGACGATCTTCCCGATCAACCCGGACAACAGCCTGGGGGCGGCGACTGCGGTGAATGTGGGCAACAACCCGATCAGCATCGTCGCAAGCGGCTTCAATCATTTCGTGTATGTGGTGGATCGGGAGACGGTGCCGACCCCGGGCGGCGGCAACGGACCTGGCGGCGTGGTGCTGGCGTTTTCGCAAAATACGAGTACAGGCGCGCTGACCCCGGTGACGACGGGTGCGACTCGTCTGAACGGGTACCCGGCGGGCGTGACGCCGAGCTGGATCGCGGAGGACCCGACGGCGCGCTTCGTCTATGTCACCGATCAGGTATCGAACCAGCTGATCGGGTACATTGTCGGGACCGGCGGAGCTCTGGTTCCGATGACCAACGGACCGTTCGCGACCGGACAGTTTCCGGTCAATGTGATCGTCGATCCGCGAGGCAAGTTTCTCTACGTGACGAACTTCAATTCGAGCACGATTGGAGCGTATGCGATCGACACGGCGACGGGCACACCGGCGGCCTCGGCCGGTCAGCAGGTGGATACGAACCCGACCTGCGCCACGATCGAACCGGCGCTTGGGATCTATATGTACACGTCGAACAGTGCGGCGGGAACGGTCTCCGGGCTTCAGCTCGATCCGCATACCGGCTCCCTGAAGCAGATTCAGAACCAGCCGTTCCCTGCTTCGTCGCTGCCAACGTGCGTGGCGGCGGTCGCGAATGGCGACCATGCGACTCAGATCGTCAATCCGTAACGGACCATGCAAGTGTTAACAAAAGCCCCGCTTCGGCGGGGCTTTTGTTTGGCTCCGACAAGGCGGCCCTCCGGCTGTGGTCTGGGAGCGGATCGGTCTACGTATCTTGTGGGTGTAGCTGCCAGCGGAGAGCGGTCGGGCTCTCGCCCGATAACCCATTTCTTCGCAGAGAGCGCGAAGGATGGGCCACCCGGTGAGAAGGATGGCTAGCCGTTGAGTCTCTGTCCTCCTGAGGCGAACTACGACAGTTGCTTTGGGGCGCGGGGGCTGCTGAAGCGGCCGAGGATGAGCCGCTGGGCTGGCTTCTCGACGAAGCGGACGGTGGCGTAGGCGAGGGCGATGATGAAGAGGTAAGAGATCCAGGGGTCGAGAGCGACGAGGTGGAGGCGCTCGGGCCAGTGATGGTCGTGGATGAGCTCGAAGAGGTTGAAGTGCAGGAGGTAGAGGGCGAAGGTGGCTTCGCCGAGGAGGACGAGCGGCCGGGAGGCGAAGATCGCGGCGACGGGATTGGGACCGGTGAGACCAAGGAGCAGCAAGCAGAAGAAAGGAAGCAGGAGAGCTCCGTGAATGATGACGTAGGGGACGTGCGGGGCGCCAAGGTAGAAGAAGGTGAGGATCACGGTCAGGCTCGCGGCGCAAAGGACGAAGCGCTGACGGGAGGAAAGGCGGACGAGGGCGTGGAACTTGGCCAGAGCGAGGCCGACGAGAAAGGTGCAGAGGTAGGCTGCGGGGGTGTATTTGAGGACGCGCATCCAGACGGTTCCGGTGAAGCGGTCGGCAGGGGCGGAGAGGTGATCGGGGTTGGCGAAGTGGTAGTAGGCATGGGGGGAGAGGCCGATGAGCCAAAGCGCAAGCATGACACCGGCGAGACGGGCGGGGGTGTTGAGCGAGACGGCGCGGGTCGCCCAGGCGCGGAGGATGTAGGGGAAGAGCAGGTAGAGCAGGAGGTCCGCCGAGAGGGTCCAGGCGACGGTGTTCCAGAAGGTTGCAAGGGAGGGGCTCCAGCCCTGGAGGAGCAGAGGGGTGACAAGGAGGCCGGCCCAGAACTCGGGGTGGGGGCGGGCCTGCCACTCCGCAAAGAGCAGAGGCGTGGAGAGCAGAAGGACAAAGATGTAGGTGGGATAGAGGCGGGCGAAGCGGGCCAGCCAGAAGTCGCGTTTGCGCAGGGTGGTGGCGCGGTCGTCGTAGTTGTAGGTGAGGATGAAGCCGGAGATGAGGAAGAAGGTTCCGACAAAAATGAAGCTGTTGTCGATGATGGGATGGAGGAAGTCGAGGTGAGGCGGGGTGAAGTGGAAGAACAGGATCAAGATGGCGAGGACGGTTCGGATGCCGCTGAGGGCCGGGAGCGCGGGTTTGCGGACGGGCGGCGGCCCGGCGAGCGGCGGCCCAGCGGCGGCGGAGGCTCTGGCCTCTGAGGCGGGCGGGCGGTCTGGGGCTGGGGCGATCGTCGGCAAAGGGGAGTTCGGTCTCGGCTTGCTGAGGGAACCGGCGACTCCGGTCCGGTCTTGAGCTTAGGTGAGTGGACCGGCGCTCCGGCCCACTCAGGCAGTTGAATCATGCGGAACGCGGGAGGGCTGCGAATAACTGTGCGTTGGCGGTGAAGACCCGCTTCGGGATCGAAAGTTTCTGTGTGGGAGAGAGCCGTGCAGTGAGGTGGAAAGGATAGCGTCTGAAGGAGCTTGAGACAAGCTGGTTTATTGTGCTTCCGCTGCGAGTATCTTTTGTTTCCGGTCGACGCCCCAGCGATACCCGGTGAGTGCACCTTTGGAGCCGACGACACGGTGACATGGGATGGCGAGAGCCAGGGGGTTGGCGGCGCAGGCGGTGGCGACCGCGCGAGCGGCGGTAGGCTTACCCAGCTTTTCCGCGACCCTGGCGTAGCTGAGGGTCTCGCCCCGGGGGATCTCCTGGAGGGCTTGCCAGACGCGCTGCTGAAAGGCGGTGGCGCGGACGTCGAGCGGAAAGGTGGCGGCGGTGGGGTGCTCGGAGAGGTGCGCGAGGACGAACTGGACAGCTTCGGTGAGCCAGACTGCCTGCGGATCGTCTGCTGGATCGGGGAGGGCGCGGGGTGGGGTTTCCGGAAGGCGGCGGGCGGGGGTTTCGGGGAGGAAGGCCGGGACTAGGGTGGCTTTGGGAAAGCGCTCGCGGAGGTCGTGGCGGAGGACGGCGTCGGAGGCGGCGAACGCGATGGCGCAGATGCCGGCGGGGGTGGAGGCAACCAGGGTGCGGCCGAGGGGGCAGTCGGCCAGGACATAGCGGATGGCGAGGGCAGGAGCACCGTTTTTGAGGGCCGTGGGCGTCATGCCGAGGGTGGCGGCGCTGCCCTCATAGAGGCGCGAGGAGGAGCCGAAGCCGGCGTCGTAGATGGCGTCCGTGACCTGCGGCGAGGCCGACCTCCCGGAGGGTTTGAGGCGGTCCTTGAAGTTGGAGAGGCGCTGCGCCTTGGCGAACTGGCCGGGGCTGACGCCGAGGACGCGCTTGAAGCCGCGCAGGATAGTGAGTCGAGGAACGCCGGTTGCTTTGACGACGTCGGCGAGCCGGGTGCGCTCGGATGCGTGCTCCGCCAGGTACTTGCTTACGGAGGCGATGGCCTCGGCCTGTGGGTCGATGCGGGGTGTGGCGAGGCTGGGCTCGCAGCGTTTGCAGGCGCGGTAACCGGCGGCCTCGGCGGCAATGGGCGAAGGGAAGAAGGTGACGTTCTTGCGGGTGGGACGGCGGCTGGGACAGCTGGGCCGGCAGAAGATGTGGGTCGACTTGACGGCGTAGACGAACTGGCCATCGGCGGAGGTGTCCCGGGAGAGCACCTGCTGCCAGGCTTTGCCGGCGAAGAGGCTGGGAATCTTTTGCGCCGGGACGGGAGATGGGTCGCCGAGCTTCGGTGCGATGGCTGGCGGCGTGACGGCCGGGAGGGGCGTGGTGGTCAAGGTGGTCATCGTGGTCATCGAGATCTGCATAAGTAGTATCCTCCCGCAGGCGCCCGAGGTCGACACTCCGAAAAGGCGCAGGGATGTGGTGATGTATGCTGCTGACACTTCCCTGCCGAGGAGATGGACCGAGATGGGCGCTGGATGGAGATATTTGGTTTGCTTGATGGCGGTCGTGAGTGCGCTGGGTGTAGGTGGGATGAGGGCGCAGACTGGGGCGGGTGAAGAGCGGACGCCGCTGAGGATGAGCAGCCAGGCGTGGAGCTTTGAGCGGGACGGGTGGACCTATGTGCACCTGGAGGGGACGCCGCGGGAGATTGGATACCAGCATGGCTACCTGCTGAAGGACGCGATCGAGGACAACCTGAAGGTGTACGAGGTGGAGAACCAGCACGAGGCTGGAAAGGGCTGGGCGTACTTCCGCGAGGCTGGGCGGACGGTGCTGTGGCCGCACGTGAACGAAGAGTACCGGGCGGAGCTCGAAGGGATCGCGGAGGGGATGAAGGCGGCAGGATCGACGAAGGATGTGTGGGATGTGGTTGCGCTGAACGGAATTTTGGAGTTGAGGGACTACTACCTGCCGATGATGAACGGGAAGGCGGGCAGGCCGAACCCGGTGATGGCGGTGGCTCCGGGCAAGTGCAGCGCGTTTATCGCGACGGGCAAGGCGACCAGGGACGGAAAGATCGTGGTGGCGCACTCGAACTGGTCGAGCTATGCGGAGGGCGAGCGGTGGACGGTGGTGTTCGACATTGTGCCGAAGCAGGGCAACCGCATCCTGATGGACGGGACGCCGGGAGTGATTACGAGCCAGGACGACTTCGGGGTGAACTCGGCCGGACTGATGATTACGGAGACGACGCTGCCGATGGCGAAGGGCTTCGATGTGAACGGTGTGCCAGAGTTTGCGCGATCGCGGAAAGCGATGCAGTATGCGGGATCGATCGACGAGTACGTGGCGATCCTGCGGGAGGGGAACAACGGGGGATATGCGAACAGCTGGATGGTTGGCGACCGGAAGACGGGGGAGATCGCGTACCTAGAGCTGGGGTTGAAGCACACGCCGCTGCTGCGGAAGAGGGATGGGTACTTCGTGTCGTCGAACTTCGCGTCGAACCCGGATCTGATTCGGGACGATACGCCGGGGTTCAATCCGAAGAACCTGTCGAGCTCGATGAACGCGCGGCATGTGAGGGCGGAGGAGTTTATCCAGGGGCAGATGGGAAAGATCGATGCGAAGGTGGCGGAGGCGTATCTTTCCGATCACGAAGACAGCTTCGAGCACCAGGTACGCGCGGATCAGCGAAGTCTGTGCGGGCATGAGGACCAGGCGAAGGAGGGCGAGCCGGTGTGGGGGCAGCCGCCGTACTCGCCGAGCGGGGCGGTGACGGGAAAGGTGATGACGGCGGAGATGGCGGAGAAGATGAGCTTCGCGGCGCGGGCGGGACACCCTTGCGGCGAGGATTTTCGCGTCGAGCCGTTTCTGGCGGAGCATCCGGAGTTTTCGTGGCAGAGACCAATCCTGAAGGATATGGAGGCCGGGCCGTGGACGTCGTTTGCGAGCGGCGAGAAGGCGCATTAAAAAGCGTGCGCGCTGCCGGAGGTGAGAGGTGAGAGGCTTTGGGGATTGCGAGGAGATCGCCAGGGTGGGCTAGAAGAGCGGTGTCTGGCGCTACGTTATAGTGGGGGTCGGTGCACTCCGGAAGACCGGTCGATGTCATTTCCCGGAGAGCCCCGGCGTGGGAGGAGCAAGCTACGAATGGCGCAAGCGAGCTGGCCGGAACGTCATCGTGAGCTGATGGTCGCGCTCGCTGGAACCTTTGTCGTGCTGCTGGTTCGGCTGTGGTTCGGCCGACACATGAACTTTTGCGGGACTCCGGACTCCTGCTCCTACCTGGCGCTTGCGGAGTCGCTGAGCCGGCACCATGGGTTTGTCGAGAATTTTTTGTACGACTTCCAGGTGGACAAGCTCCAGCTGCCAAGTCACGGGATCGAGTACTGGCTGCCGGGGACCAGCTTCTTTCTCCTGCTGGCGAAGCCGTTTGGCGGCGTAACGCTACATTCCAGCATCGTGATCTCTACCCTGGTGGGTATTGTGCTCTCGATGGCGGCATGGAAGATTGCGGTCGATTACAGCGGCAATCGGCGGATCGCCTGTGCGAGCTACCTGCTGTGCCTGGTGCTGCCGCCGATGTGGATCGGGTCGATCACGCCGGACTCCGCGCTGTTCTACGCTGCGGCGGTCGCATGGTTCCTGGCGCTGTTTCGCGTGCGGTTCCGGAGCTACGTGGAAGATGCGCTCGCCTGGCTATGCCTCGCGATCGCGAACCTTATTCGCAACGACATCCTTCTGCTGATCGTCCCGGTGCTGCTGGTGCTGTGGCTGCGAGTTAGGTCGGGGGAGCAGAGGGGGGAGAAGAGAGGAGCGTCGCCGGCCTACTGCGCCCTGGTTCTAGTTGGCTTTTTCGCGGCGATGATCCCGATGCACGTCATCGATTATGCGGTGCTGGGGAAGGCCTTCCCCTCCGGAACATCGAAGGTGCTGTACATGAACGACCTTTCGGACATGAGCAAGTATGGCGAACCGGCGACACTGCATAGCTTCCTCTCGGTGGGGGTGGCGAAGCTGATCAAGCTGAGGGTCGCGGCGTTTCCGCTGATCGTCTACCGCATCGTGTTTCTGCTGCTTGGATCGGGAGCCATCTTCCTGCCGGCGCTGCTGTTGCGGCGAGAGCGCGGCGAGCGTGCCGCGACGCCTGAGCTGGCAGGAGGGGCGGCCTTCGCGATCACGCTGGTGCTGGTCTACAGCTTCGTTCTGCCCGCTATTGGAAGCTTCTCGGCACTGCGATCTTTCGGTGCGCTGCTGCCGCTCTCGGCCGTGCTGATGATCGCCGGTATCCGGTGGGTTGCGAGTTCGAGCAACGCGGCAGTGTGGCTGGCAGCGGCATCGGTGTTGTTCTACTTCATCGCCGGCACGATGGAGGACCGGCGAACTGTGCCGCTAATGAACGAGCTGGCGAGCCAGGACCACCGAGTGGCTGCGTTTCTGGCGGCCCATGGAGCCGATCCGGAGGGGGGCAGCCTGATCATGACGAGGGATCCGGCGCAGTTCTCGGAGACGACCGCCTACCCCGCGATGCCGCTGCCCGAGAATGGACTGGCGGCAGCCCGGCAAGCAGCGGACGCGCTGGGAGCGACCCACGTGCTGATCGACACCGACAAGCTGAAGGGGACGATGGAGGAGTTGCGATCGACGCTTGAGCCGACGGGGATCTCCGCTGTCCCCGAGACACACATCCTGGTGGTGACGCTGGCGGGCTCACACGATCACAGATAGCACCGACAGAAGGAGGCGAGCCGCAGCCCGCCTCCTGGGGATAGTACGTGAAGATTTAGCGGGTGAGGACCGCGACCTGGTTGATGTCCGCGTTGACTCCGGCGCCGTCCCTGAGGGTCTCGGCCTTGTCGGTCTGTTCCCAGGTGAAGTCCTTGCCGGTGCGGCCAAAGTGCCCGTACGCTGCGGTCTGCTTGAAGATGGGACGGCGGAGGTCAAGGCTCTCGATGATGCCTTTGGGCGTGAGCGAAAAGTTGGCGCGGACGAGCTCTTCGAGCCTCTCCTCATCCACCTTGCCGGTGCCAAAGGTGTCGATCAGAACGCTGACCGGCTCCGCGACGCCGATGGCGTAGGCGAGCTGAACCTCGCATCGATTCGCCAGGCCGGAGGCGACAATGTTTTTGGCGATGTAGCGCGCCATGTAAGCGGCGGAACGATCGACCTTGGTGGCGTCCTTGCCGGAGAAGGCGCCGCCGCCGTGACGACCCATGCCGCCGTAGGTGTCCACGATGATCTTGCGGCCGGTGAGACCGGAGTCGCCCATGGGGCCGCCGATGACGAAGCGGCCGGTGGGATTGATGTGGTACTTGGTGTCGGCGTCAAGGAGCTCGGCGGGGATGACGGCCTGGATGACGTGCTTGAGGACGTCGGCGCGAAGCTGGTCGTTGGTGACGTTCTCGTCGTGCTGGGTGGAGATGACGACGGCGTCGACGCGTGAGGGCTTGCCGACCTCGGCGTACTCGACGGTGACCTGGCTCTTGCCGTCCGGTCGAAGGTAGGGCATCAGGCCGGATTTCCGGACGTCGGAGAGCTTTTCGGAGAGGCGATGCGCGAGCGAGACGGGGAGCGGCATCAGCTCTGGGGTTTCGTTGGTGGCGTAGCCGAACATCATGCCCTGATCGCCTGCGCCGCCGGTGTCGACGCCCTGGGCGATGTCGGGCGACTGCTTGTTGATGGTGGAGATGACGGCGCAGGTGTTGGAGTCGAAGCCATACTCGGAATGGGTGTAACCGATCTCCGAGACGGTCTTGCGGACCAGGCTCTGGAAGTCGACGTAGGCCTTGGTGGTGATCTCTCCGGCGATAACGACCAGGCCGGTGCAGGTCAGGGTTTCGCAGGCGACGCGGCTGTAAGGGTCCTGCTCGAGGCAGGCGTCGAGGATGGCGTCGGAGATCTGGTCGGCGATCTTATCGGGATGGCCCTCGGTTACAGATTCGCTGGTAAAGAGAAAACGGTCGCGTTTCGCCAAAAGAGATCCTCCAGTTGTGTTGCTTGCATGGGCGGTCGCCCAATATGTATTCGAACCCCCTTATTTTACCTGCCGATCGCGTTTGCGGGCAAAGTGCTGCGGGACCTGCAGAGGAGGGAAGGCGAGCGAAAGGCACTCACCAGAGCTGGCGAGCGCCTTATGCTGACTTGGAGCAGGATCTACTAGAGCACGGGTCTAGAAATTGAACTTCAGGCCGAGCTGCATGATGCGCGGATCGCGTACGGCCGTGACCTGGCCGTAGACGCCCGAGGTGGTTGACGTGCTGATGGAATCGAAGTTGGTGTGGTTGAAGGTGTTGAAGGTCTCTGCGCGGAACTGGAACGAGGAGCCTTCCGCTACCTTGATGTTTTTGTACAGGGCAAGATCCCAGCGCTGAAAGCCCGGCCCATTGATGGTGCCGCGACGCTCATTGCCGGGACGGGCCTGGCCGGCAGGCACCGCGGCGAAGGCGGCGGTATTGAACCAGTGCAGAAAGGTATGGCGGTTGGGGCCCGAGTTTGGATCGGCAACCTGATCCGGACGGGGGCCGGCCGCGCTGGCGCCAAGGATGCCGAGGCCGCCTGGATCCTGCCCGTTACTGATCGTCGCGGTGAAAGGGAGGCCGGAGTTCATGGAGACGATGCCGGAGACCTCCCAGCCACCGAGGGTTCTGCCGACGATGCCTTTCTGTTCGCGAAGAAAGGGCAGCTCGTAGACGAAGTTCGCCGTCAGGATGTGCTTCCGGTCGAGCGAACTGCGCCCGTACTCCGACAGGAGGTCATAGGTATTCTGGGGCGCACTGCTGCGATCCGACTGGGCATTGGTCAATGCGCGCGACCAGGTGTAGTTCACATCGAAGAGCGAGTTTCCCGCGAAGCGCTTCTGCAGCGATACCTGCAAGGAGTTGTAGTTCGAGGAGAACCAAGGCTCGATGGTGTTGAGGGCGTTGTAACCCTTGTAGGGCCTGAGCTGGTTGAGGAGCGGCGTGTTGCTGGTGTTGATCTGCAGGACGGGGTTGCCGCTCGCATCCTTGAGGCCCGCGCCGAGGTACGCGCCTGCTGGAACCTCGTTCAGGTCCACGATGCCGATCAGATGACGGCCGAGGTCTCCGAAGTAGCCGGTATCGAGGAGCAGACTCGAGGTGAGCTGGGTCTGCAGGTCGAGGCTGAACTGCTGGGAGTAGGGCGTGGTGAACTTGGTGGCGGTGCTGTGCAGCACCGTGGGGTTGATGTTGAGCTTGGCGGTGCCGGCTGCGGGATTGCTGAAGCTGGTGTTGGGAATGCTCGGGGATTGGACGTAGGGCGGGTTGGCGAAGATGTTCTGCTCGTAGATGCCATAGAGCGCGGTATCAAATGCGATGCCGTATCCGCCGCGCAGCGCGGCCCTTCCGTTTCCAAGCAGGTCATAGGCAAAACCGAAGCGTGGGGCGAAGTTGAGATGGTCCGCTTTGCCGACCTTGTCTCCGTAAGGAGATGTCCTGCCGTTGATGCTGATGCCGTTGAGGGGGTCGTAGGTGGGATTGGGAGACGTCTTGCCGGTGCACGGAGCACCGGCGATGCAGAGATTTCCGCTGGTATCGATGGTGGGCGCGTTGGCGGCTTTGAACAGGGCCGGATCGAAGGTGGTCAAAAGGTGGCTCTTGTCGACGGGCTGGGGGAAGAAGGAGTAACGGACACCGAGGTTCAGGGTGAATCGGGGAGTGGCCTTCCAGTCATCCTGGGCATACGCCTCGATGGAGTTGTTCTGGACGTTGGGCGTCAGGTCGAGCGAGGTCTGGCTGAAGTTGCTTACATTCCCGGTCAGGAAGTTGGCGAAGGCCTGCTGGTAATTGAAGGCGACCTGAGGCGCTGAGGGGGCGCAGGGCGGGTTTGTCGGCGGTGTGCCTTTGCAGAGAGGAATCGCGCCGGCGTTCGAGAAGGTGAAGGTACCCTGGTTTCCGCCGCCCGCGTTCTCCGTCTTCTGGTAGTGGTTGTAAGTGGCGCCCAGCCGCAGGGAGTGCTGACCGAAGACCTTGGAGATGTTGCCGAAGACGTTGTGATTGCGATCGTAATCGCGGTAGGGACCGAAGCCCCCGATTCCCTGCGCTCCAGTGAAAGTAAGCGCCGGGATGCGCGCCAGCGCGACTGGAAAGGGAAGCGTCGGCTTGATGTCAGGCGAGTTGGTCGAGAGGATCTGGCCGGTAGGATCGCTGATGATCGCGCCCGAGGAGAACCCGTAGCCGGCATCGAGCACCAGCTTTGGGGTGATGATGTAGGTGGCATGGCCGAGGTAGGTCCGGGCCGGCGCGTTGGTGGAGGTGGTCTGCAGACCGGGGTAGCCGGTGCCGCTGAAGAGGCCGCCCGGCTCGATGGTGGGAATCTTGTCGTTGATGAGGCGGAAGAAGGCGGTCACCTTGCTGCCGAAGGCCTGGTCGATGCGGACGATCTCCTGGGTCTGGTTGTAGAGGTTGCGCTGATTGGTGACGAGGGTATGGCCGTCGGTTCCGCCGGGAGCCGGGATGCCGGCGTAGACATCTTTCAGATAAGCCTGGGCGGTGGGATCGATGGTGGTGATCTGCGAGGTCGGGGCGGTCTTGCAGTTGCCGGTCGTCTGGTCGACCGAAGCGCACACCAGCACGTTGCCGAAGTTTCCTTGACGCTCCGCCAGGGTAGGAACGCCGAAGTTGGTAAAGGTGGAGTAGGTGATGACGCGACGAAACTCCTGGGAGAAGAAGAAAAAGGTCTTGCTGCGGCCGTCGTACACCTTGGGGATCCAGACGGGACCGCCGACGGTGTATCCGAAGTCGTGGTAGCGCAGCACTGGCCGCTTCACCCCGTTGAGTTTGTTGAAGTAGGTATTCGCGTTGAAGACGTTGTTGCGGTAGAACTCGTAGGCCCCACCATGAAACTGGTTGGTGCCGGATTTGGTGATGACGTCGATTTGGCCGCTGGCGCTGCGTCCGTACTCCGCCGAGAAGTTGCCGCGCAGGGTTTTGAACTCCGCGATCGCGTCGACGCTGGGGTAGGCGAGCAGCGTGAGATTGGAGCCGCGATCCACGTTGTCGGCGCCATCGAGCGTCCAGTTATTGGCGCTGTTCCGGTTGCCGTTCACGGAGAAGCTGACGGCGTTGGTCTCTCCAGAGGGGTTCGAGAGGCCGATGTAAAGCTGGTCGCCGCCGCCGTAGGAGACACCCGGCTGGAGCGCGACAAGCTGCTCGTAGTTGCGGTTGTTCAGGGCGAGCTCGCGGACCTGTGTGCCACTGATCAGGGTTGCCGACGTGGCGTCCTGGAAGTTCAGCTGCACCGCATCCGCCTTGACGCTGACCTGCTGATCGGCGCTGCCGACGACCAGGCTGCGATTGAGGGTGAGGGCGTCGTTGACGTGCAGGACCAGCTGGGTGATGGATGCGGTGTTGAAGCCGGGAGCGGAGATCTTGACGGTGTAGGTGCCGAGTGGAAGCGTGGTCCCGGTGTAGAAGCCGGCGGCGTTGGTGGTGAGGGTACGGACGTCCTGTCCGCGGTCAGTGTTGGTCAGCGTGACGACCGCTCCCTTGACGCTTGCGCCGCTGGGATCGGTAACGGTTCCGCTGATGGTTCCTGTGACCTCCTGCGCTCGGCTGGTGGTCGACGCCAGGAAACAACCTAGGACACAACAGAAGGCGAGGATGGAACGAATGAGAAAGCGGCCAAGCTGTTGCGGGGTTTTTACGGTCGTCGCGGGGTACATGGACTTCTCCTGAGATTTTTGGCCCCATGTGGGGCCATGTGGGCTGTCGGCAGCCGAGTCGGTCTTTGTTGTCGTCGTGGGCAGCGCGTCTTGCGATCGAGGCCAAAGCCGCCCGGCCAATCTGATGGGAGCGGACGCTGCGAGCGCCCTTATCCCTGGCCGCAAAGCCCTGCTGCCATCAGCCTTCTCCAAGCGGAAGAGAGATGCTGCTTGCTTTGAAGTGGCTTATGAGTACTGAGTAAAGTACGAACAAGCGTCGGATGTCAATGGAAGAGTTACGAACGGCAGTTCGGAGGACAGTACCCCTCTCTGGCGTAGGGGCGACCTGCATCGATCGTGGGAGTCCCGGGAGGAACGCCCGCTGGTAGACTGAACAGAACGCCGTGCGCATTATCCTGCCCAGCCGGGTCCCGATGTACTACGTGTGCGTCTTTGCGGGCCTGCTCGTTGTGCTGCAACAGGTCGACCACACCGATCTGTACTTCAGTGCGTGTTGCTTCCTCTTCATCGTTATCGCCGGGATCACCTTCAATCTCGCGGGCGGCATGACCAAGCCATCGGGTGGGTATGTCTTTTTCTACTCCACGTTGACGGTGATGGTGGGCCTGGTGTGGAAGACGGTTCTGGGCGAGGCGGCGCAGTCCAACCTGCTGGAGCCGCGGCTTACGATCGAGGTGTACCTGGGCGGGATCGTCGCGATGCTGGCGGCGGTGCTGGTGAGCCAGAGACTGACGCGAAAGCGCGCTCTGTTGGCGAATCTCTCCAACCTGAACAACATGCAGAGCGCATCGACCGGCTGCCTGATCTTCGGCCTGTCTCTCTACATTATTTCCAATTTTGTCGCGCAGCGGAATGGAACCCTGCTCAGCGCTTTGCTGCAGGTGAATAAATTCAATGAGCTGGCGATTCTGCTGGGTGTGACCTATCAGATTCGAAAGAGTGGCGGCCGCAGCAGCGTCAACTTCCCGGCGCTGGCCGCGACCCTGGTGCTTTGGATCAACGGAGGCATCCTGGAGTTCTCGAAGCAGGCGATGTTCACTCCGTTCATCTGCTGGGCGCTGGCTGCGGGGGCGCAGCGGTACCGGGTCACCAGGGCACAGGCGCTCGGCGGAGCGCTCGTGCTTTACTTCATGTTCCGGTTCATGGTGCCGTATGCGCAGTACGGAAGGGCCCAGCAACAGACCAGCTTTGGCGGGAATGTCGGCGTGTCGATCCGCCTGCTTTCGGATCTTGGAACGGTGCGCGAACGTTACCTTGGGGACGAACGGGCGAACCGGGCCGAGACGAAGAGTGGCTACTTCAACACGCCTCAGGGCTTTTTCGACCGCCTGCAGATGCTGTATCCGGATAGCACGCTGGTCGAGGAGACGGAACGCCTGGGCCAGTTCGGACTCTTCCCGATCCTGGTGGACTTTGAGAATCTGGTTCCTCACGTCTTCTGGCCTAACAAGCCTAGCTTCCAGTGGGGGAACATCTTTGCTCACCAGGCCTTGACTCCCGGCATCTCCGAGGAGGATGAGACCACCGGCATCTCCTACAGCCCCACCGGGGAGGCCTTCCGGCTGGCGAGGTGGCCGGGTGTGTTCGTTCTTGCCCCCATCCTCTGGACCATGACGTTTGTGTGGTTCGATTCGCTCTGCGGAGACGTGAGAAAGGCTCCCTGGGGTCTGCTGGCGGTTACCCTGTTCGCCCATAATGCTCCCGAAGGCATGCTCGACGGCTGCGTTTACATGATGGGATACGGGGCATTTGCGATCATCTTTGCCGCCGTCAGCTCAGCCTACGTGATGCCGCATCTGGGAACGCTGTTTTCGGGGCCGGGCGGAAGAAACCGCTTCGTCAAGACCGAGGTGCGAGGCCTGCCGCGAAGAGTCTCCGTGGCGGAGGCCGTGCCGGAGAACAGTGGCGCATAGATACCTTCGGGAGCTTGTCCCTTACACTGGGGTTGATGAATAGATTAGTTGTCGGCAATCTTATCCACCGTCCCCTGCGATCGCTGATCAGTGCGCTGGCGGTGGCCATCGAAGTGATCATGATTCTGTCCATCGCCGCCATCATGCTGGGGATGTTGAATGGGTCGAAGACGCGGACGAGCGGCATCGGGCTGGACATGTTTGTGCGTCCGAGCAGCACCAACAACTTCGCCGCGCTGAGTTCGGCGGCGACCTCGGTAAAGGTGGCCGACGTGCTCGCCGGTCTGCCGCATGTAGCCGTGGCGGCTCCGGTAAACGTTCAGCTGACAGCCGGCACGGCACTCGAAAACATCTACGGAATCGACTTCAAGACCTATAACGCGCTGAAGCCTTTCGTCTTTCTGGCGGGCCAGCCCTTCCAGGGACCCGACGATGCCATCGTGGACGACCTGGCGGCTTCGAGCAAGGGCTATAAAATCGGCGACCCGATCGAGATTCTGCGTCACACCTTCCGTATCAGCGGCATCGTGGAGCATGGAAAGGGCGGACGGAAGTTCATCCCGATCCTGACCATGGGTGAGATCACCAATAATCCGGGCAAGGCCAGTATGTTCTATCTCAAAACGGACGACGTGGCCAACCAGAAGCTCGTGAAACAAGAGATCCTGTCGACCCCCGGCATGCAGCAGTATGACGTGCAGACGCTGGACGAATGGCTGAGCCTGATGACGCCCGATCGGCTTCCGGGATTCAACATCGCGCTGAGAATCGTGATCGGCATCGCGGTCGTGATCGGCTTTCTGGTGATCTTCCAATCGATGTACACCGCGGTGATGGAGCGTACGCGCGAGATCGGTGTTCTCAAGTCTTTGGGCGCATCCCGCATGTATATCGTTACGGTCGTGCTGCGTGAGACGGGGCTGCTGGCGCTGACCGGAATTGCGCTGGGGGTGGGGGCGACGTATCTGATGCGGGCGATCTTCCACGCGCGGTTTCCGACCCTTGACTTTGCGGTGACGCCACGATGGGTTGGATCGGCGATCGCGATCGCCTTTGTCGGAGCGATGCTGGGTGCGTTCTACCCGGCGCTCAAAGCCGCCCGAAAGGATCCCATCGATGCCCTGTCCTATGAATAGACCGTGCTGCTGCTCCTGATCGAGATCCCCATCGAGTCAGAGGTTATGTAGCGCGTGCTTGCCACCAGAGCCAAACCGATGCGGCACTTCGAAGGGCAGCGTTTGGGGCAACTGTCTGGTCTGCATGGCGTCTCGATGGATGTCGGCTACATCGGGAATTTCACTCACGCCAGACTTTGTGACATGTCGGGCCTGGTGAACGGCCGGGCTGTGGCGCGCCTTGGGCCACCCTTTCGGTAACCAAACGTTGTGCAGCCGAGCACCCTTACGTTTGGGAACTCCAGCCAACTGGAAAGCCTGGGGAAGTATCCAGATATGAGTGGATGGCAGGTATGTCGCGCGTATGACTTCGTCGATGTGCGACTCGGGACACGCACTACCTTTGTGGCTCCATCTGCTGCAGCGGGGGCCTGATCTGCCGTGCCCCCAGGAGCCGAAAGGAGCTTTGATGCAGGTCCAGGGCCAGCCTTCCGCGATTCAGGACCAACTTGGCCAGCTGCGCAGAAAGTACGCTAGCCGACGGATCCGAGTTTCAGCTCTCGCGGCTGTGAGCCTGAAGTGACTTGTGTGTGTCAGAAGCATCTCAAGGAAATACAAATAGTAGCGTCAGGCTCACAGCAGGCTGACAGGCTCAAAGCAGGAGAAGCAGTGGACTTTGCAGGGAATTCGAAACGGCCGCTACCCGCGAGGCTCGTGTCGCTGGCAGTGACCCTGATGCTGTGTGTAGCCCTTTCGTTCTTCTGCCTCCACTTCCTCCACCTCAAGGCGGACTTCCCAAATAACTCTCCCTGGATGGACTGGGCCAAGTACACCGATGAGGGCTGGTATGGCGACGCGGCGATCCGGCACTTTCAATTGGGAAAGTGGTACCTTCCCGGGGACTTCAATCCGGCTGCGGCTCTGCCGGTGTGGCCGCTTCTGGAGGCCGTGGTCTTCCGGTTCACGGGTGTGGGCGTTGTTCCTGCGCGTGCGCTCAGCGTTACGGTCTTCGGTCTCACTTTGCTCTCGGCTTACCTGCTGCTGCGTCGATGGACGGCACGCGACGAGGCCGGGTCGTTATCGACGGGCGCTGCTGTTCTGCTGCTCGCGGTGAGTCCATTCTGTTATGCGTTTTCAAGGATGGCGATCCTGGAGCCGCTGCTTGTCCTGCTGACGCTGCTGGCGCTGCTGGCTGCGTCGGCCATCGAGACCGGAACGCGCTATGCCGGCCCACTGGTTGTTCTTGGGATGCTGCTGCCGATGATGGTGCTGACGAAGACGACGGCCATCTTTCTGTTCCCCGCCATCCTCTGGATGATATGGGCGCGTGTCGGCTATCGTTGGCCGGCACTGCTGCGGGCGATCGTGATCCCGGCGGCGATCGGAGGCGGGCTCTGGCTGGCCTACTTCGGCCTGGTGGTGCGGCCGCACTTCCTCGGTGACTACCGGTATCTCTTCAGCGCGAACGCCTATACGGGGATTACCGCGGGTAACTTCAGGCAGATCATCCTGGACACGGTGAGGGACGGGATGTGGATTGGGCCGGTGATCTTTCCGCTCGCCCTTCTGTTGACCATAGTGGCTCTTCTGCGGGCGCGCATGCTGCTGCGCAACCCTTTGACGGTCAGCCTGATTCTGTGGGCGGGCGGGTATATGGCATTTCTCGCCTACCATGCCAATCTCCAGCCGAGATACTACCTGGTCGTGGCTGTCCCTTTGATCCTGCTGGTGCCGGTTGTGCTCGGCGGCATCTGGCGGCGGACAGCCAACCCCGCCGGGCAGGCCTCCGTGGTTGCGATGGCGGGCGTGCTGGTCGCCGTGGCGGTGACCGATGCGCAAAAGACCATCGGCTTTGTCCGCTCTCCCGAGTACACGTTTTTCCACGCCGCGGAGCAGATCCGCGACATCGTCAAGTCGGACCCGCACCATAGTCCGCTGGTGCTCTCCATCAGCGGTTCCGACCTGTCGCTTATGACTGGCATCCCGTCCATCTGTGACGATTTCGGAACGATGGAGCTGGAGCAAAGGGTGACGGCCTACCGCCCGGGCTGGTACGTGAGCTGGAACCAGGTAGAGGATGACAAGATGGACGCGTTGACGCCGACGTACCACCTGGAGCGGGTCGCGGCTTTTCCGGCCATGGACGATCCCGACCGCAACCTGCTGATCCTGTACCGGTTGGACCCGGCGACGACTCCGGACCGGCGGCGGAGACGATCGAGACGGCCGATTCCAAAGCTGCTGGTCACGAGAGTGGGGCAGCAGCCGAGTGTTTCGCAGCTGGAACACTAACCGGGAGGCTGCGGGAGAGGGAGTCTGGAGCGGCTTTCCCTTGACTTCCCGAAAACACCTCCGCTAAGATCGAAGCTCGCGCGGTCTCGCGTCTGCATGTCTGTGGTAGTTATCACCGACGGAACGGATGCCAGGGACGCAAGTGGCGGAATCCCCGGGCAGCGTGTTGTTTCTGCGGTCCGTAGCACCCCACTCCACAGGCCAGGTTGGAAGGCTTCTGCGCGAACCCATGCGATTGGGACAGGCATCTCCGAGACGTCTACGGGCAATGTTCTGCTGCCGATCCTCTGCTGCTTGTACCAAGGTGGCGGATTTCGATTCAGGCGGTGTGCCATGTGCATTCCGACTCATCAGTTTCTCAGTTTTGGTTTGTTAAGGGAGCAGCAACTATGTCCACCACCATCCCGAGCGGAAAGAATATCAGCCGCAAATGGTTTGTCCTTGATGCCAGCGGAAAGACGCTTGGGCGTCTTGCGACCCATGCAGCGAGCGTGCTTGCGGGCAAGCTCAATCCGCTCTACACGCCCTATATCGATATGGGCGATCACATCGTCATCATCAACGCCGAGAAGATCGTGCTCACAGGTTTGAAGGCAGAGCAGAAGATGTACCGGCGGTATACGGGCTTCCCGGGCGGATTGCGGGAGGAGTCTTTTGTGAAGCTGCTGGCGCGGCGCCCGGAGAAGATCGTCGAGGAGGCAGTGAAGGGCATGCTGCCGAAGTCGAAGCTGGGCCGCCAGATGGCGACCAAGCTCAAGGTCTATAAGGGCAGCGAACATCCGCATCTGGCGCAGCAGCCGCAAGCGATGGAAGTGGTCGCGTAACCCGGTTCTCAAAGTCTCATTTTTACAGTTCTTTTTAAACAGTTCTTAAGGAGCAGCATGGCGGATCTGATTCAGTACTATGGCACCGGACGCCGGAAGTCGAGCATCGCCCGGGTGTTTCTGCGGCCGGGCAGTGGCAACTTCACCGTCAACAAAAAGGACGTTGACGTTTACTTCGTGACGGCGCAGCAGCGAGCGGCGGCGAGGCGGTCCTTGGGCATCCAGGATATCGGCGAGACTTTCGACGTGATGACGACCGTCAAAGGCGGCGGCGTGATGGGCCAGGCCGACGCGGTCAAGCTTGGCATCGCTCGCGCCCTGATGGAGTTCAACCCGGAGCTGAGAAAGGCGTTGAAGGCCGAGGGGCTGGTCACGCGCGATTCGCGCGGCAAGGAGCGGAAGAAGTACGGACAGAAGGGTGCGCGTGCACGCTTCCAGTTCTCGAAGCGGTAGAAGAGGCCTCTCAACAGCATCTTTGCCGTTGCTTGTTCTTGCTTGATTCATCGCACCACCCGCAGGCTCATTCCTGTGGCTAGGAGTCAAATTTCCTGTCCGCCGCATGCAGCATGGGACAGGCATTCAATCCGCGCACCAGAGGTATCGCCGCGGATGCTTTCAAGGAGTCAACGTGGCAAATATCACCATGAAGGAGCTGCTCGAGGCGGGTGTTCACTTCGGGCATCAGACCAAACGCTGGAACCCGAAGATGAAGGAGTACATCTTTGGCGAGCGAAACGGCATTTACATTATCGATCTCCAGAAGACGTTGAAGATGTTCAAGGACGCGTCCAAGTTCGTCACCGACCTGACCTCGACCGGCAAGCTGATTCTGTTTGTGGGCACCAAGCGACAGGCGCAGGATGCGATCGCCGAAGAGGCGACGCGCGCGGGCATGCCGTACATCAATAGCCGTTGGCTGGGCGGCCTTCTGACCAACTGGGTCACGGTGCAGAAGTCGGTCAAGCGCCTCCAGGAGCTGGACGATATGTCGACCGATGGGCGATACGAGCTGCTGACCAAGAAGGAAGTCATCAAGCTCGAGCGTGAGCGCAAGGGCCTCAGCACCAACCTTTCCGGTATCAAGAGCATGAAGCGTCTTCCAGACGCGATCTTCGTCGTCGATTCGAATAACGAGGCGATTGCCGTGGCTGAAGCTCGCAAGCTGGGTATTCCAGTGGTTGCGGTGGTGGACACGAACTGCGACCCGACCGTTGTCGATTACGTCATTCCCGGCAACGACGACGCTCTTCGGGCAATTCGCCTGTTCACCACCAAGATCGCCGATTCTGCGGCAGAGGGTGTTCAGATGGTCTCGGACAAGGCGTTCGCGCAGGAGTATGCGGATGTGCAGCAGACGGAGACCGCGCCTGAGCACATCGGTGAAGAGAGCGACGCGACTCCGGCTGTGATTCAGGAGTCGGCTGGCACTGCCGAGGCCTCGGCCGAGGATGACGACAACGTCGACCTCGAAGCCGTGCTTGGCGGCAATATCCGGAAGGCACCCGCCACGGCAGCGGCGGACGAGCCCGAGCCAGTGGCGGCAGAGACCGGCGCCTAGGCAGCCAGCGACACTCAGGCAAGACACTGAGAGCGTGGCGGCCCGGGGCGAAAGCGAGAGGGCTCCACGCTCGATGTGCGTGAGCCGACGATTAACGAGAAACAGCAGAACGAGAAGGATATTGACGATCATGAGCACAGCGACTGAGACGACGAGAATTGATGCAAAGCTGGTGAAAGAGCTGCGAGAGAAGTCCGGCGCGCCCATGGGCGACTGCCTGAAGGCACTGCAGGAGACCAAGGGCGACATGGAAGAGGCTTTCGTTGTGCTGCGCAAGCGGGGCATGGCCTCGGCCGCGAAGAAGGCCTCCCGGTCGACCAACGAGGGTGCCGTTGGCACGTACATCCACGCTGGTGGAAAGATCGGCGTGTTGCTGGAGTTGAACTGCGAGTCCGACTTCGTGGCGCGCACGGAGGACTTCCAGTCGCTGCTTCGGGATATCTCGATGCACATCGCTGCGACCGACCCGCGCTACGTTCGCAGGGAGGATGTCACCGAGGCGGATCTCGCGCGCGAGAAGGACATCTACCGATCGCAGGCTACCGCGACCGGCAAGCCCGCGCCGGTGGTGGAGAAGATCGTCGAAGGCAAGATGAGCAAGTTTTACGAGGAGGTCTGCCTGCTCGACCAGCCCTTCATCAAGGAGCAGACCCAAACCATCGCCCAGCTGATCGCGACCAGGGTCGGCAGACTCGGGGAGAACATCTCCGTGCGGCGGTTCGCGCGCTTCAAGGTGGGCGATCCGAACTGGACCGTGGCGACCACCAAGGCTGCGGCTGATGAGGCCGAGGCATAAAACTCCTTCCGCATCTGCGTGACACGGAGCCCGGGCAACTGCTCGGGCTCTTTTACGTGTCCAGTTCGCTGGGCACGCGAGGTGGTTCAGATCAGATACTGTCGCGCTTTATTCGACCTTGCTTAATTTTCCTGACCTTGCCGATAAAAGGTGAGCCGTCTTGCCCTCGCTCGGCCTCCTCTGAACCGCCGTGCATCCCACCATCCATGAGTCTTGCCGATGAGGTAGGGGAGCGCTTCGTCTCCTGGTCGACGGCCTGCCGAAGGGGCGCGCGACCCGGGTGCGGGTGCTCTGCGACAGCGATGGCGACGGCCTCCCGGCGGGAGCGCTGCTGGAGCGGGCACTGCGCTCCGCGGGATTTATGGATGTTGTCGCGAAGGTGCGGCTGAAGGGCGAGTCGGCCTGGGGAGCGGAGGTGCTTGACCGACTCCGAGGGTATGCTCCGGAGGCACTGATCGTCGCTGATCTGGGTAGCAGGAGCGAGCCTCTGCTAGGCCCGGAGGTGCCGACCCTGCTGCTCGATCATCATTGCCCCGTCGGTGTGCCCGAGGGTGCTGTGCTGCTGACGGGGTATGGAACCGGCGCCCCGGAGGGGGACGGAAAAGATGTGCCGACCACCGGGCTGATGGCGTGGTGGTGTGCGCGGGCACTATGTGGTGAGGAGCTGGCCGCAGAGTGGCTGTGGCTGGCGGGGATATCGCTGCTGAGCGATCTTGGCGATAAGGCTCCATTCCCGGAGTTGCAGGCAGCGAAGAAGCTGTTTGGCGGAGGCGCGTTGCGCGACGCGACCTCCCTTCTGAACGCCCCCCGCCGAACAGCGGCCGGCAATGGAGCAGCGGCACTGCGGCTGCTACTGAAAGCACACGGTCCAAAGCAGGTTCTAAGCGGTGAGTTCGAGAGACGGCCGAGCTGCTGCGGGCGAAGACGGAGGTCGGCGCCGCGTTGGCAATAGCGCGCAAACTGCCGCCGCGCTTCAGCACGAAAATGCGTGGTGAATTGGGTGCGGACCTGGTGGCGATCCGGATCGAGACGCCGTGCCAGGTCCATCCGCTCATCGCGATGCAGTGGCGGGCGCGATTCCCGAAGAGCGTCGTCTTTGGCGTGAACACCGGCTATCGGCCAGGGTGGGTTCATTTCAGCGGGCGTGCTCCCGCAGGGGTGAATCTGATCGCGTGGCTGGGGGCGCACCGGCCCGCGGAGGCCGACGGGCAGTATGGAAACGGGCACGATCAAGCAGCCGGCGGAGCGCTTCCCGTCGAGGTGTGGAACCGGTGGGCCGCCGAGGTGGGGTTCGGACCGGAGATGCAGGTGGCAATCGGATGACACCGACCGAAGGCACCGGCCGCGCTGACCTGGTTCTGCGATTCAAGTCGCTCACCGAGCGGGAGCTGCCCGCACAAGCGCGAGCGCAGCGATGGCCCTTGCGGCTGGACCATTGCTTCCAGCGGGTCTGCCTCGACTGGGCATGCGACGATTGCTGGTACCGGCACATTGGGCGCCCGGCAGAGCGGCACGCGGACAGCGAGCTCCTGAAGCGCGCGGTGCTGTGCGCCGACGAGATCCTTGCGGGTGGGAGGTTGGTGCTGGCCGAGAGAGACGCGGCAAGCCTTCGTTGGCGAGGCAAGGATCTGCCCAGCGCGCGGCGCGGAGCATCTGAGCTTCAGAGGAAATCGAGGCGATGACGGGACGGAAGTCGGACGAGGCACACAAAAAGCAGAGGTCGGAGCGTCTTGCCCAGGGATCAGGATCAGAGATGGAGGTTGCTGCGCCCAAGAAAAGAGCCAAGGGTAAAAAGAAGTCCTCTGCCAAGAGGTCCGCGGCTGCCCCGACCAAGAAGATGCTGGCGGAGGCAGAGCTGGAACGCATGAACACAGCCCCCATGTCTCAATGCGCCGCCCTTGAAGGTGCTCCGTCGGTGCAGTTTCCGCCCGAAGCGATGCGCCTTGGCTTCGCGGTCAAGGTCATGGGGCAGCCGGGCTTGAAGTCGAACGACACCCGGCGCTGGCAGCAGAATCCGCATCTGCGGGTCTCCCTCGGGTATCTGTGCGAGATCTTCGGGTACCTTCGCAAGCACGGGATTCACATGTACCGGATGTCGAGCGATCTGGCGCCCTACGCGACCCATCCCACGATGCCGTGGTTCCACGGAATGGTGAAGGAGAGCGCGAGCGATTTGGCGCATATTGGAAGGCTGGCGCGCGAGCAGGATCTCCGGCTGAGCTTCCATCCGTCGCAGTTCATCGTGCTCAACAGCGAGAACGAAGATCTGACGCGAAAGAGCATGTGGGATCTTGAAAGCCAGGCGGAGATGCTCGATCTGATGGGATGCGGGCCGGAGGCCGTGCTGGTGGTGCATGTCGGCGGAGCCTACGGGGATCGAGAGAGCGGATGGCGGCGATGGATCGCGACCTGGCCGCGCCTGGGAGAGCCGGTGCGGAGGCGTCTGGTGCTCGAGAACGACGACATCCGCTACTCCGCGGCGGATGTGCTGAAGGTGCACGAGGCTACCGGAGTGACGTGCGTGTGGGACTACCAGCATCACTGGTGCTTCAATCCAGAGGCTCTGGAGATGGGTCAGACGCTGCGCAGGTTTGTTGCCACGTGGCCGTCTGGCGTTCGGCCGAAGATGCACTTCTCCTGCGCGCGGACGGAGATGCGCGAGATCAAGCGAAAGAGCCGCAAGTCTGGAAAGATCGAGGTCGTGCTGCAGCCTCCGGTGTGGACCGGGCACGCCGACTACAACAATCCGTTCGAGTCGATTCAGTTCCTTCGCTCCATCGTCGATGTCGATGTCGACCTGATGCTCGAGTCCAAGGCAAAGGATCTGTCACTGATCCGGTTACGCAACGACATCGCGCGTTTCGCTCCGGATCTGGCCGCGAGATACGGCATCAATATCGCAGCGGGAGTGGAAGATGTCGCGGAGGTCATCGAAACAGAAGAGGAGGCCGAATCGATGGTGGAGTGACTCCGCCATCGAGCGACGAGATTCACTTGCCCGTGTGCGGTGACGAGCATAGCTCCGTTACTGGAGCGGCTTCAGCAGCGATGTCAGACGCTTGAAGGCGTCGTCACGCGCCTGCTTGTTCGCGGGCGTGGCATCGGGTGCTTCACCTGCGCGCATGAAGCCGTGCCCGGCGCCATCGTAGGTGACCGGATCATATCGTTTTTCGGCCGTCCTCATGCCCTCGACCGCAGCGGGAATGGTGGCGTCGATACGAGCGTCGTTGCCGGCGTAGAAGCCGTAGACGGGAGCGCTGATGTTTGCCATCGCGCTCGCTTCAGGAGGCGGACCGTAGAAGACGAAGGCTCCGGCAAGGCCCTTGCGATGCGTCGCGAAGGCGAAAGTCTTTCCGCCGCCCCAGCAGAAGCCCGTGACAGCGAGCTTTCCGTTGGCCGCTGGTAGTTTGAGGCCGAAGTCGGCGACGGCGTCGAGATCGCCGAAGACCTGATCCGCCGGCAGACCCGAGACTGCTTTGGTGATCGCGTCCATGCCGGGATAGCTGTCGGTGCCTCCCGCGCTCGGGCCTGTTCCGGAGAGAAGGTCCGGGGCGAGCACGATGTAGCCCTGGGCCGCCAGCTCGTCGGCCATGCTCCTGGCCCAGTCCGACAGGCCGAAGATCTCGTGAATCAACACGATTACCGGAGCTTTGCGGCTGGTCTCGGGATAAACCACAAAGGTATTCACGGTGCGACCGCCGGCCTTGATAGGGACATACTCGCGATGGCGCGGTGATTTGTCGAGCAGGGCCTTCGCCCAGTCCTGCGCGTGAGCAAGCATCGGGGTGAGAGCGAACATTGCGACGAAAGACGCGGCTGCGAACAGGCGCAGAAAAGGTCGGCGGGTCATGGTCGGCAGTGTACGTGCCCTTACCGCTCCATGCAATCGTGGGTCTCTCGAATGGTGAGGTGAAAAGCCTCTGGCCTTTTTCGAACAGAATGCTTCCGCGGCGCAGGGCGCAGGAACTCCCCGGCTGCGACCCGCATCACAATTTCAGAGACACAGGATGCGCAATGCGATTAAAAGCAATGGAAACAAAGTCGGTGGTCCGGGGCAGCAAAACAACGACCGCAGCACCCAAGCACACGGAAAGATCCCAACCTAAACCCAGGCGAGCGGACAGTTCTCCACGCAGGCATCGTTACGCTGCCGCCCGGACGATCACGGTCCCATGGTCGCGCATTTTGCAGGAGGCGCAGGAGCGCTTCGGCATCAAGCGTTTTCGTTCCGGGCAGAAGGAGGTTCTGGAGGAGGTCTTGAACGGCCGCAGCGTGCTCGGCCTGATGCCGACGGGCTCTGGAAAGAGCCTGACCTACCAGTTGCCCGCGCTGTTTCTGCCCAGGCCGGTGGTGGTCGTCAGCCCGCTGATCGCGCTCATGCAGGACCAGGAGGACAGGGCGGAGGAGGCCGACATCTCCGTCGGAAAGATCGATTCGACGCTGACCACGGGAGAGGCGCGCGCGGTTGATGAGCTGATCGACAAGGGAAGCGCACAGCTGATCTACGTCACCCCCGAGAGGCTCGAAAACAGCGAGTTCGTACAAATGCTGAACGAAGCCGGAGGCATCTCGCTGCTGGTGGTCGATGAGGCGCACTGCATCTCGCAATGGGGACATGACTTTCGGCCTGCCTACCTGGGTATAGGGTTTGCGCGCAAGGCTCTGGGTAACCCGCCGGTGCTGGCTCTGACAGCCACCGCGACCGAGCAGGTGGTCACCGAAATCCTGTCCAGCCTCGGAGCCACCGACGCCAGGGTCGTGAACGCGGGGACCGAGCGCGAGAACCTGTATTTCAGCGTTCAGCCGACCGTCAATACAGATGCCAAGCTGGCCCGGGTAAGCGAGATGCTGGCCAGAGAGCAGGGCAGCGGCATTATCTACACCGCCAGTGTGCGGAGCGCTAACGAGCTGCATGACTGGCTGGAACAGCACGGTGTTCGGGTGGCGTGCTACCACGGCAAGATGAAGACCCGCGATCGCGAGCGGATGCAGGAAGAGTTCATGCGCGGCGACCACCAAGTGATGATCGCGACCAAGGCCTTCGGTCTCGGTATCGATAAGCCGGATATTCGGTTTGTCTATCATTTCGAATTTCCGGATTCGCTGGAGACCTACTACCAGGAAGCCGGTCGAGCCGGGCGGGATGGCCTGCCGAGCCAGGCGGTACTGCTGTACCGGCTCGAGGACAAGCGCATCCAGAGCTTCTTTCTTGCTGGCCGGTATCCACGAACGGAGGAGCTTCACTCCGTGCTGGCGTCCCTCTCGGGCCGGGTACTCGCTCCCGCGAGCCCGGAGCTCGATGCGGTGGAGGCCGTACCCGCGCTGGCGGAGGCGGCAGGCGAAGGGGCCGAGGCTTCGAACAGTTCGAGCGTTACCAGAGCGGATTCAGGCGAGGGTGAGACGGGGGACGAAGCCGCGGCAAAGCAGGTAGCCGCCAAGGGTCGAGCCGTAACGGCTGATGCCATCGCGCAACAGGCAGGCGTGGGCCGGCGCCGGACCCAGGTGATTCTGCATCTGCTCCGGCAGGCAGGGCTCATCCAGCGAGGGAAGCGGGGCTACACGTTGAAGCACACGGAGCCGCCAAGCGACGATGTACTCGATCAGCTGCTGAAGGTGTACGAGGATCGTGCCAAGCACGATAAGGATCGGCTGGCCGAGATGATGCATTATGCAGAGTCGGTCGATTGCCGGGTGCAGCTGATCCGTGCGTACTTCAGCGAGAAGGCGGGCGAGCCCTGTGGCAGGTGCGATAACTGCACGCAGCGGGTGCCCGGTACGGCTACCAAGGGCGCGGCCGAACCGATGCCGCACACCGGGCATCTGACGCTGGCGACTGCCGCCGAGGTGCGTCGCGCCGATCAAGCCCACGACGGCAAAGGGGTGACACGGGTGGAGACCATGCACGGCACCATCGTCACCACCGCCCCCGAAACGCTGCCCAGACCGGAGGTGGAATGCGCACTGGCAAAGGGAACGCCCGTGAGCCACAAGCGTTTCGGACCCGGCAAGGTGAAGGACGTGCACAACGGTGTTGCGCTGGTGCATTTCACCAAGACCGGAGACAAAAAGGTCAAGGTGGAGTTTCTATCCGGTCAGACGGCAGACGCTGCTGCCTGACAGGCGGGAGACAGCGGCATCGACGCGTCGCGGATCACATCCCGCGCAGGATCGATCCCACCACCCCACCGACAACGCCGCCTTCGGCACGTTCGGCTCGGCCCGAAGGCAGGTACTCCTGCAAGGCGTGGGCGAGCTTTGCAAGCGGAAGCGTCTGCAGCCACACGCGTCCGGGCCCGGTCAGCGCTGCGAGGAAGATGCCGTCTCCACCAAAGATCAGATTCTTGATGCCGGGCACGCGCGTGATCTGAAAGTTGATGCTGGTGGTAAACGCGCCAACATGGCCCGGATGCACGCGCAGCGTCTCGCCAGGCTGAAGATCCTTGATGACCAGTTCGCCCGAGAGTTCGAGCCATGCCGTTCCCTGCCCTCCGATCCGCTGCAGCAAGAATCCGTCGCCACCGAAGATGCCGGCGCCCAGCGACTGCTGAAAGCCCACGCCCAGCTGGACGTGCGGGGTAGCGCAGAGGAAGCCGTGGCGATGCGCGAAGTATTCATGACCGCCGCCCAGCTGAATCGGCACGATGTGGCCCGGAACCTTGGTGGCGAAGGCAATCTCGCCCGGAGCGCCGGACGCGGTGTATTCGGTCATGAACAGGGTTCCGCCGCCGGCCACGCGCTTAATCGCGCCCAGGAACCCTCCTCCCCCGCCCATCTGGGTGTGGGTATTCATCTGGATGGATTGGCTCATCCAGGAGAGCTCCCCAGCCTCGGATATGACGCTCTCATTGGGGCTGAGCAGAACCTCCAGCACAGGCATGGTGGATCCGACGATGCGACTTTGCATGGGTGTGACCTCGCGAAGTCAGCTTACAGCAGGGTCCGGCGGGCGTCCGACGAAGGGTCTGCGGATGGGTGCCGCAAACCCGGCTACAAGCTGGTGTTCTGGCGGCTGCATGCGATACTTGGACCTGACATGTACAAGCGCGTTCTCCTCAAGATTTCAGGCGAAGCCCTGGCAGCCGGACGCGGTTTCGGTATCGACGCGGTGTTTATCCACAAGATCGCCGAGGAGATTGCCGCGGTTCACGCCCTGGGCTGCGAGATCGCCATCGTCGTCGGCGGCGGGAACTTCTTTCGCGGCGTCGCGCAACAGGCCATCGATATGGACCGCGTAGCCGCCGATCATATGGGCATGCTCTCGACTGTAATCAACTCCATCGCTTTACAGGATGCGATCGAGAAGCGCGGCCTCTTCTGCCGCGTCATGTCCGCCATCGAGATGCACGAGGTCGCCGAACCGTACATTCGCAGGCGCGCCATGCGGCACCTGGAAAAGCGTCGCATTGTGATCTTCGCGGCCGGCACCGGCAACCCGTACTTCTCCACCGACACCGCCGCCAGCCTGCGGGCGATGGAGATCAAGGCCGACATCCTGCTGAAGGCGACGTCGGTCGACGGCATCTACACCGCAGACCCCAAGGTAGACGCAACCGCGACACGCTTCGAGACGATTACCTACGACGAGATCCTGCGAAGAAATCTCCGCGTGATGGATACGACGGCAGTCTCACTCTGCCGCGATAACCGCATGCCGATGATGGTCTTCAGCATGCGCGAAGAGGGCAACATCAAACGCGTGGTGGCAGGCGAGCCGCTCGGTTCCCTTGTAACCGTCTAGTCTCCCGAAGACCTCACATCGAGACGACGTCACGGGGCACCGAAGCGTTTCGCGCCGCATCCATTGGGGTGGAGATGGGAGGATGAAGGAAGACATGACGCAGGAGACCCGGGCTGATGGCGGAATCGATGCGCGGGCTCTCTACGCGAAGATCACCTGGCGGCTGATCCCCTACATGTTCGTCCTGTACATCCTGGCCTACCTGGATCGCGTCAACGTCGGCTTTGCCGCTATGGACATGAAACGCGATCTGCACCTGAGCGATACCGTTTACGGAACCGGCGCCGGCATCTTCTTCCTGGGATCGTCCCTGTTCGATCTGCCCAGCAACCTGCTGCTGGTCAAGGTGGGCGCGCGCGTCTGGATCGCGAGAATCATGATCACGTGGGGCGTCGTGGCGGCGCTGATGATGCTGGTGCGCGGTCCATGGTCGTTCTACTCGCTGCGCTTCCTGCTGGGCGTCAGCGAGGCCGGATTCTTCCCCGGCATGATCCTCTACCTCACCTACTGGTTTCCAACCCGCGAGCGCGCGCGTGCGGTGGCGAAGTTCATGACCGCGACCTCGATCGCCGGAGTAGTCGGCGCGCCACTCTCCAGCCTGCTCCTGAAGCTGGAAGGAGCTGCCGGGCTGCGGGGCTGGCAGTGGCTCTTCCTCATGGAGGGGGTGCCCTCGGTGCTGATGGGCATCTCGGTACTGTTCTTCCTCAGAAACAACCCTGACGACGCACCCTGGCTGTCAGACAGGGAAAAGCTTTGGTTGGATCGCGAGCTGGAAGAGGACCGTCGACGGGGCGGAGCCTCCCAGCGCCACAACCTGATGGATGCCTTCCGGCTCCCGATGGTGTGGCTGCTCGCCGCCGTATGTTTTGTCAGCCAGGTGGCCGTCTATGTCGTCAATCTGTGGATGCCGCTGATCCTGAGCAGCTTTATCGGCCATGGCGTGGATGCGGCGACTCACGGAAGCAGCCTGATCGCGCGATATGCCACGGTGCCTTACCTCGCGGCGGCGATCTTCACCGTGATCGTGGGCTGGTCGAGCGATCGCTCCGGCGAGCGGCGCTGGCATATCGCGGGCTGCCTGCTGCTGAGCGGAACCGGCTTCGGGCTCGCGGCAGCGGCGCACAGCGTGCCGGTCGCGCTGGGTGCGTTCACCCTGGCGGCCATGGGCGTCTGGAGCATGATGGGACCGTTCTGGACCGTGGTGACGCGCGGTCTGGGCGGGGCGGCAGCGGCGGGCGGCGTCGCGCTGATCCAGATCATCGCCGGAGTCGGCGGCTTCACGGGCCCGTACCTCACTGGTCGGCTCCGCGATGCTACCAACGGCTTCGGCCTGGGCCTTCTGGTCGTCGGCGGCCTGGCCTTTGCCGCGGCCGGCCTGATGGCGACAATGCGTCTGACTCCGCAAGGAGACTCTCCGGCTGAACGGTGACGCGAGAGACTGAAAGCGACTGAAAGCATGCTGTCGTCAACCCACCGGGACGGCTCGGAATGGTATTCTGAAGTGTCTGAAATTTACTGAAAATGAGGGTCTCTAAACCATGGCCACAGCAGCGATCGATCAGGTAACGCGGACGGGCACAGCGACGGAATACAAGGTCGCCGATATTGGCCTTGCGGAGTTCGGGCGCAAGGAGATCGACATCGCCGAGCAGGAGATGCCTGGCCTGATGTCCATCCGCAACAAGTACGCCGCGGGCAAGCCGCTGGCCGGCGTTCGCGTGACCGGCTCGCTCCACATGACGATCCAAACGGCGGTGCTGATCGAAACCATGGTTGCCCTCGGCGCGGAGGTTCGCTGGGCAAGCTGCAACATCTTCTCGACCCAGGACCATGCGGCGGCAGCGATCGCCGCGGCCGGCGTCCCAGTCTTCGCCTGGAAGGGCGAGTCGCTGGAAGAGTACTGGTGGTGCACGGAGCAGGCCCTCGCGCATCGCGATGGCCTCGGCCCGCAGATCGTGATCGACGACGGCGGCGACGTGACCCTGCTGATCCACAAGGGTGTGGAGTTGGAGAAGGGTGACACCTGGGTGAACACGCCCGCGAGCAATCAGGAAGAGGGCGTGATCAAGGATCTGCTGAAGAAGATCCACGCCTCCGATCCGCAGCACTTCAGCAAACTCGCGAAGGAGTGGCGCGGGGTCGCCGAGGAGACGACCACCGGCGTGCACCGGCTCTACAAGATGATGGAGCAGGGCAAACTCCTGGTGCCCGCCATCAACGTAAACGATTCGGTGACGAAGTCGAAGTTCGACAATCTGTACGGCTGCCGCGAGTCGCTGGTCGACGGCATCAAGCGCGGCACCGATGTCATGATTGCTGGCAAGACCGCCGTCATCTGCGGCTACGGCGACGTGGGCAAGGGTTCGGCCGCCTCCCTCCGAGGCCTCGGAGCGCGCGTCATCGTCACCGAGATCGATCCGATCAACGCGCTCCAGGCCGCGATGGAAGGCTTCGAGGTCACCACCATCGAAGAAACCCTCGGACGCGGAGACATCTATGTCACCTGCACCGGAAATCTCGATATCATCACGCTCGAGCACATGCAGCAGATGAAGGATCAGGCCATCGTCTGCAATATCGGCCACTTCGACAACGAAATTCAGATGGATGCCCTGAACTCGGATACGACCGCCACGCGCCTGAACATCAAGCCCCAGGTGGATAAGTACACCTTCTCGGCAACGGGCAACAGCATCTTCGTGCTCGCGGAAGGGCGGCTGGTAAACCTTGGCTGCGCGACCGGACATCCGAGCTTCGTGATGTCGAACAGCTTCTCCAACCAGACCCTCGCGGCGCTCGATCTCTGGACCAATCGCGATACGTATAAAGTCGGCGTCTATGTTCTGCCCAAGCGGCTGGATGAAGAGGTCGCCCGTCTGCACCTGGAGAAGATCGGCGTGAAGCTCACAACACTTTCGCCGAAGCAGGCCGAGTACCTGGGCGTCAAGCCCGAGGGCCCATACAAGGCAGAGCAGTACCGCTACTAAGCTCTCCCTGGGCGCATAACCAGACAGGCACGAGAACGACAGATCGGCCGCCGGATATCCGGGCGGCCGATCTGCAATTGGAGAGAACCATTTCCATGAGGCAGTAGTTCAGAGGTTCCGCCACCCAAAGGTCAGCCCGGCGTGGCGGAGGTCCAGCAAGCACATACGGTTTAGCGCCGGCCGTTGTGCTTATCGCGGTTGAGGCGACGCGATTCCTGCTTCTGCTGCTGGTGCAGCGTCTTGCGATCCTGTTTGGTGAGGTGGCCGTTGTCCTGGGCGCGCATCCCACGTTCCTCCTTGTTGAGGCCGGCCTCCTGGTGCTCGAGACGCGCGGTCTCACCGGCGCTGAGCTGACCGCTCTTGACACCTTGCGCGATGCGATCCTGCTGGTTCTCTTTACGCTGCGTGATGTCGTAATCGTGTTTGGCGGTGGGGGTTGTTGCCGTCGACGGGGTCTGTGCAAACACTGCGGCAGGGACCATGGCGAGGACGGCTGGAAAGACAAATTTACTGATCGTGTTGATCTTCATGATGATCTCCTGGCTTGCTTCGGGCGGCAGCTTCGAGTCAACTCCCCCTACCGCTTATGGAGGGAGTAGACCCAGGGGTTTGATCAGTGTTGCGGCCCGAACTGGAGGAATATTTCTTCGAGCTGGCGCGACTTTTGAGAGTATTGCGGGTACGCGCAACGGCCCGGAGGAGACCAGCAACAGGGTGCGGCGGAAGACGGTTCCATGCGCCGCGAATCTGGCCGGTGCACGGTGCAAACCGTATGGCTTCTGTTGGGGGGAGAGATCTAGCTTGTGGCGGTGGGAGAGATGTAGTCCTGCGCCGTGATGACCTGCAGTCCGGGCGTCGTGACCAGCTGCTGATCGATCAGGACCACCGTGGTCACGGAGCCGCCAGTGTAGGCGATCTGTGCTCCCGTATACGTCGCCACCGTGCTGCTGGTGGGAATGGTTCCGGTCGGAACGATCACCAGGGTATAGGTGCCGGTCGGAATGTTGAGGTACCCCGTGTTCATCGGAAAGGTCACATTCGTGATCAGGGGTGTGACCGCGGTGAACTTCTGCCCCATCGGCACCAGGTAGATATCGATCGCGCCGATCCTTGTCGCCTGATCGATGAAGCGGAGCGAGATCTGGCCGCTTGGCGCCGACTGAGCCTGGTCCTTGAGGATGAGCTCCTGCAGATTGGCGGCGGAGTTGCCGATCAGCACGGTGTACTGGTTCGCGGCGGCAAAGGTCCCCTTCGCGGATGCGAGCGCCTGCTTGGAGCCTGCCTGGTCGGCGGAGATGGTAAAGGTGCCAGGGTCGGTCGAGATGTATGACGTGACCGTTCCGAAGCCAAGGTTGTAAGCGACCACGCTGTTGTTCTGGTAGATATCCAGACCGGGGGCGTCGGGCGAGGCCGCGATAATACGGACCTGCGATGCGCTTGGGCTGCTTACCACCGCCTGGCAACCCGAAAGCAAGACTGAGACCGGCAGTACCGCCAGCCAGACAGCGCGTCTAACTCCTGTGCGAGACAACGAAACCGGGGATCGATCGCGAGGGCCGAGGGGTTCGAGCATTCCTGAATGGCGCATCTTACACATTGATATGCAACACTCTACCCGATTTTCGCTGGGCAGGCGACGAACGAATGGGGGATGGCGCAGAGGGTTGCCTATGCTGATTCTCGCCCTCGGTGTTGCCGGTCACGCCGCGGGGACCATGCAGATGGCAGGTCAGCAAGGTACGACCGCCGACCCGCCCTCTGAAGCCGTCCTCCCCAGCAAGGTTGCCCTTCCGCCCACAGTGAAGCGCGGCGTAGAGGTCATCGTCAGCATGCGCGATCAGCTCCACCCCGCGTCCTCTAAATCCAAGGAGACACACAAGAAGAGTTACGACATCACCGTGGACGCGGCGTCCGATTGGACCGACACCGGTGCAACCGTCGCCACGGGAGAACAGATCACCGTGGACGCGAAGGGAACCGCCTCGCTAGCCGATGGCCGTGTAAGCGGACCCGAGGGCCTGGATCGCGGGTGGAAGGATTTGCTGCGGCAGTTTCCGGCAAGGCAGGCCAGGACGGGCGAGCTCATCGGGCGCGTCAGCGATGTCGAGGCCTCGGTCCCCTTTCCCCTCGGGGCGAGCGGCACGGCGACCATGCCGACCAGCGGACATCTCTACCTGCGCTCCAACGTCAGCGACGATCTGACCGCGACCGGCAGCTACAAGGTCCATATCCGCTTCCCTGAGGCCGCCGCCAGCCAGCCAGCCGCCCAGACGGGCCCTCCCTCCAACATCTCCGCGATCAGCACCCTGGTGGGATCGGCGACCTTTTCGGAGATTCCTCGCAGAGTCTCCGACGAAGCAGAGAACCCCGGCGACATGGTCAACTTCGCCCTGGTCGGAACCGAGTCCCAGGTCAAGGCCGCCTTTGCGTCGGCAGGTTGGGTCGCGGTCGATAAATCGGTTGGCGATGCCGTACTTCACGGCATCCTTTCGACGCTCAGCCACGAAGCCTACACCGAGATGCCGATGAGCACGCTTTACCTCTTTGGACGCCCGCAGGACCTCTCCTTCGCTCGTGCCGACCCGCTCAAAGTGGCGGCGGAGCGGCATCATCTCCGGGTCTGGAAGACGGACCAGATGGTCGAAGGCGAGCCTCTCTGGGTCGGTTCGGCAACCCACGATATCGGCTTCGAGCGGGATGAGAGAAATGGAAAGCCCACGCACAAGATCGACCCGGAGATCGATAAGGAGCGGCAGTTCCTGCTCCAGAGCTTCGACGCGACCGGCGCCTTCGCCAGTGCAGCCTACGTCACGCCCGCTGACCCGCTGCGCACCGCTCGCACCGCGACCGGCGGAAGCTTCTTCTCGGATGGCAGGATCCTGGTCATGCAGCTGAAGTAGCCGGCCTTCGATCCGAAGGTTCGCTTCGCCTCAGCCATACTTACTTCTTCGCTGACGTCCGGTGAGCGATGATCTGCTCCTTGATCTTCTCGTACGTCCCCTGGGGGATAACCCCCTTGGTCGTCAACTGATTTTTTGCGGTGTACGGCCGTCCGCCAATGATCTTGGCTGCATACGCATCGCCGATGCCGGGAAGGGTCTTCAGCTGGTCGGCCGTCGCCGTGTTGATGTCGAGTTTGTCGGACTGCTCCGTCGACTTCTGCGCGGCGGTGGCCTTCGATGCGGTCGACGTCTGGGTCGTGGCGGAAGGCGCGGTGGACCTGGCCGGCTTGCTCGAGCTTGACGGCGTCTGCGCCTGAGAAAAGCTGAATGCCGAGAGCAGAAGAGCGGCTGACACGATACGGCGGATGAGCTGCATGGCGAGATTCTCCTTGGATGCGATCGCAAGGAAACCATATCGAGCACAGCAAAGAGCTGTCAAAAGAATCCTCGCAGTTCGAATCGCCGGCGTGCAGACCCGGCCCACGGATTGACAAGGAGGAACAGGTATCCCTAACCTAGATCCATGAGCTCTTCCCTGCTCCATCCCGGGCATCACCATCACCATGCGCACAGCGTTGTGGCGGGCTTGTCCGGTGGGCCGAAGTAGAGAGCTCCCAAGGATCGAGAAAGGCCCGCCGGCGCACAGGTCGCGAGCGGGCCTTTTTGCTGCGCGACAGCAGCCAGCAAACATCATCGGCAAAGAGGACACGGAAATGACATCGGAAACGCAAACGGCACAGGGGACGGTTGAGATCGACTTCAACAAGATGGACGGCCTCGTCCCAGGTATGGTGCAGGACGCCCGGTCCGGCGATCTGCTAATGCTCGGCTACCTCAACGAGACCAGCTATCGCAAGTCGCTCGAAACAGGCTTCGTCACCTTTTGGAGCAGGACCCGGCAGAAGCTCTGGATGAAAGGCGAGACCAGCGGCAACCGGCTCCGCATCGTAAGCGTCGCGACCGACTGCGACAACGACGCTCTGCTCTTCAAGGTAGAGGTAGAGGGCGATGGTCTGGTCTGCCACGAAGGCACCGTCAGCTGTTTCACCAAACCGATCGGGATCGAGGCCAGGCCATGAGCGAAAGCAGAAAGCTGAGGCTCGGCATCCCCAAGGGCAGCCTGCAGGAGGCAACCATTGCCCTCTTCGAGCGGGCCGGCTGGCGCATCTTCGCGAATGGCCGAAGCTACTTCCCCACCGTCGACGACCCCGAGATCCAATGCATGCTAGTGCGCGCGCAGGAGATGGCCCGCTACGTCGAACACGGCGCGCTCGATGCCGGCCTGACCGGCAACGATTGGGTGCTCGAGAACGAGTCGGACGTCGAGCGCATCACCAGCCTGACCTACTCCAAGCAGAGCCGCACGCGGGTGAAGTGGGTTCTCGCCGTGCCCGAGGACTCGCCCTACCAGCGCCCCGAGGATCTGGCCGGAAAGATTATCGCCACCGAGCTAGTCGAGTTCACCAAACGCTACTTTGCCGGTAAGAACATCCCCGTCAAGGTGGAGTTCAGCTGGGGCGCGACCGAGGTCAAACCCCCAACCCTTGCCGATGCGATCGTCGAAGTCACCGAGACCGGATCGTCGCTGAAGGCGAACCGCCTCCGCATCATTGAGACGTTGATGGAGAGCGAGACCCAGCTCATCGCGAACAAGTCCTCGTTCTCGGATTCGTGGAAGCGCGAGAAGATCGAAAACATCAGCCTGATGCTGAACGCCGCGATCGCCGCCCAGGATCGCGTGGGCCTCATGCTGAACGCCCGCAAATCCGACCTGGCCGGCGTTCTCGGCGTCCTTCCCGCATTGAACTCGCCCACCGTCGGCCAACTCAGCGATCCTGACTGGGTCGCGCTCAATACCATCCTCGACGAGCGCGAGGTGCGCGACGTCATCCCCCGCCTCAAGGCAGCAGGCGCCACCGGCATCGTCGAATATCCGTTGAGCAAGGTCGTCCTGTAATGCGCAACCACGCGCGTGGAGATGAGATCGCATGAAGCTGGTCAAGACCTACGGTCGCGACGCCAGATCCGCGGAAGCCCTTATCCAGCAGATCGAGCACCGCAGCGCCGTCAACACGGCAAAGGTCGAGCTCGTTGTCCGCACCATCCTCGCCGACGTCCGCCAGGGTGGAGACGCCGCTCTGCGCGAGTACGCCGGCCGGTTCGACGCTCTGGGGATAGACCAGCCCATCGCCGTCTCCCGCGCGGAGATGAAGTTCGCCTGGAAGGAGACCCTGCCCGATCTGCGCGAGGCCATGCAACTCGCGCAGACGAATATTCGCGGCTTCGCGGAGCGGCAGCTGCCAAAGGAGTGGAGCTCCACACCCGTGCCGGGTGTCACCACCGGGCAGCTCGTCCGCCCGCTCGGAAGCGTCGGCTGCTACGTCCCCGGCGGCCGCTACCCCCTGCCCTCCACGCTGCTCATGACTGTCACCCCAGCGCAGGTCGCCGGCGTGGAACGCATCGTCGTCTGCTCGCCCAACCCGGCCCGAGAGACGCTTGCCGCAGCCTGGCTCGCAGGCGTCAAAGAGTTCTATCGCCTTGGCGGCGCGCAGGCGGTCGCGGCCATGGCCTTCGGAACCGAGAGGATCAGCCGCGTCGACAAGATCGTCGGTCCCGGCAACCTCTACGTCACGGCGGCCAAGCTCGCCGTCTCGCACGAGTGCGGCATCGACATGCCGGCCGGACCCACTGAGATCGTCGTCACCAGCGAGACCGGAGATCCCGCCGGCATCGCCGCCGACCTCGTCGCCCAGGCCGAGCACGATCCCGAGGCTCTCGCCGTGCTCATCACCAGCAACGCGAAACTGGCGGCTGCCGTCGCCTCCGAGGTGAAGCGCCAGGCAGCCACTAACGAGATCGCCGCGCAAGCCATCGCCGCACAGGGTTGCATTTTCGTAACCAAAACAGTTACTGAAGCCCGCGACCTCACCAACCGCCTCGCGCCGGAGCATCTCAGCGTCGATTCGGACGAGGATCTCGCCTGGGTCCGCAACGCCGGCAGCGTCTTCGTCGGCCCCTTCTCGCCGCAGTCGATGGGAGACTACGTGAGCGGACCTAACCACGTGCTGCCCACCGGCCGCGCTGGACGCGTTCGCGGCGGTCTTAGCGTTCTGGACTTTCTCAAAATTATTACGGTCCAAAACTACACACGCGACGGTCTCCACTGGATCGGCCCGCACGCGATCGCCATGGCCGAAGCAGAAGGTCTGGCCGGGCACGCAGAGAGCGTTCGCGTCAAAATGGAGAGACGATGAGCACAATTCCGACCACGTTGGACGAAACAAACGTCGACATCGAGAGGGAGCGTGAGCGCCAGGCCACACCGGCGTCGGCCCTCCTGCCACAGCCGCGTCGCCGTGTGCTGGAAATGCCCGAGTACCACCCTCCCCTCGCTAATCGCTCCATGCTCCGCCTCGACTTCAACGAGAACACCTTCTCGCCCAGCCCGAAGGTGATTGAGCGTCTTCAGCAAACCACCGCCGAAAGCCTCACCATCTATCCCGAACGCGAACACGTCGAGAAGGAGGTCGCGGCATACTTCCACCTCGTGCCCAATCAGGTGCTCCTCACCAACGGTGTCGACGAGGCAATCCACCTGCTCTGCGCGGCCTTTCTCGAAGACGGCGACGAGGCCCTCATCTCCACCCCGACCTTTTTCATGTACGACGTCAGCATCGGCATGATGACGCCCGGCCTCAAGCGCGTGCAGGCAGACGCCTCGCTCGCGTTTCCCTTCGAACGCTTCCTCGCCGGGATCACGCCTCGGACCAAGCTCATCATGGTGGCCTCGCCCAACAACCCTACCGGCGCCGTCATCAGCCGGGCGCACCTCCTCGACCTCTGCGCCGCCGCTCCTCAAGCCGTGGTCTTCGTCGACGAAGCCTACTTCCACTTCCACGGCGAGACCACGATCGGCGATGTCGGACGCGTTCGCAACCTCATCGTCGGCCGTACCTTCTCGAAGGCTTACGGCCTCGCCAATCTGCGCATCGGCATGCTCGCCGGCGACGCCCAACTGCTGGGCTACGTTCGCAAAGTCAGCTCGCCATACAACGTCAACGGTGTCGCTCTCGATGTGCTGCCGTCCGCGCTCGGGGATGGTGTCTACCTCGACTGGTACATCGCGCAGGTTCACGCCGGGCGCGAGCGCCTGATGCAAGCGCTCGACGAGACGGGCGTCCGATACTGGCCCAGCCACGCCAACTTCGTCCTCTTCGAGATCGGTCCGCGCCACAAGGAGCTGGTCAGCCGCATGCGCGAAAAAGGCGTCCTCCTCCGCGACCGATCCGCCGACCACGGCTGCGATGGCTACGTCCGCATGACCATCGGCATCGAAGACCACGTCACCCGCGGCATCCAAGCCCTCCGCCAAACCCTTCACGAAATGCAATGGCAACGCCCCTGAATGCGTAAGCTTAGAGTGCCGGAGGAGCCGAATGAACGCGCGTCAAATGCGGGTGCGCTATGCACTAGGGATCACATCAGTCGCAGTCGCTGCTGTTCTTCTGCCATGCTTGGTGTACACCTACTCACACCTGGCAAGTCGGGCAGCGGAGCCATCCATCGCAGAGTTGATTCGCTCTCACGCTTTGGCTCTAAATCGCTTGTACCGCATTTGCTTGTTTGGCTCAGCAGTAAGCTTTATCTGCTCACTCTTTGGCCTCGGCTGGCTCCGCCTCCTCGGCGCCGCCCTTAGCATCTGGTCTATAGGAGCTTGCATGGCAACGTACGGAGCTCTCTGCGGTCCATTCGGCTGTTCCTGATTCACTAACGCTACCCATCTCCGCCACATTCGGGACCAAATGACCAACACCCCCCGCACCGCCACCATCACCCGCGACACCACCGAAACCAAGATCGCCCTCACCCTCTCGCTCGACGGCCAGGGCGCCTACACCGTCTCGACCGGCATCCGCTTCTTCGACCACATGCTGGAACTCTTCACCCGCCACGGCGGCTTCGACCTCGACCTCACCGTGAAGGGCGACCTCGACGTCGACCAGCACCACACCGTCGAAGACACCGGCATCGCTCTCGGCGAGGCCTTCGCGGAGGCCCTCGGCGACAAGCGCGGCATCCTCCGCGCCGGCTACTTCGTCATGCCCATGGACGAGACCCTCGCCGTAGCCGCCGTCGACCTCTCGGGCCGCACCGCTTACGCCGTAGACGAACAGGTCACCGGCCCCCTCGTCGGCGACCTCCAGACCGAACTGGTTACAGATTTCTTCGAAGGCTTCGCCCGCGGCGCCCGCTGCAACGTCCACATCAAAGTCCTCTACGGCCGCTCCAACCACCACAAAATCGAAGCGAGCTTCAAAGCCTTCGCCCGAGCCCTCCGCGGAGCCACCTCCCGCGATGAACGCATGCGCGATCTCCTGCCCAGCACCAAGGGCCTGCTGTGAATGACCGCAGGAAGCAGCGACTTCCATGGTCCCACTGCTGTCATTTCTGAGCGAAGCGGAAGAATCCCAGTATTTCGCTCGTAGTTGCGAGAAGTCAGAGGCAAAGTTTCACGATGGCCGCTACGCCGAGTATCCGGACAGTTCTCTTCAAGCTCGGTATCGCGGCAACCGTGTTGTCTGGAGCAGTCCTGATCGGAACCTTCGCTCGACATGTCCAAGCGACCGACTACCTCAAGCAGGCCGATGAAGGTCTACCTTGGGTTGATTGGGGTCTCGGGTCGGCATTTCTCGGCTTCGTTCTCTGCTGGTTTGGTACACGTCTTACCCGGGTAGCTTCAGTCACAATCGCATTTCTCCTATTTGTGTACTGGCTTTTAGCCGCGGAGTCCCTCTACTAATGATCGCCGTCATCGACTACAAAGCCGGAAACCTCACCAGTGTCGTCAAGACCCTGCGCTACCTCGGCGCGCCCGAGATCCTCATCACCCAAGACCCCGCCCAAGTCCACAAAGCCGCCAAAATAATCCTCCCCGGCGTAGGACACTTCCGCTCCACCCAGCTCCTGCATGACCTCCAGCTCACGCAGGCCATCCGCGACGCCATCGGCCCGGGAACAGAAAGGTGCACCCCCTTCCTCGGCATCTGCGTCGGCCTCCAGTGGCTCTACCAGGGCTCAACCGAAGCCGAGTCCACCGACGGCCTCTGCCACCTCGCCTCCCGCTGCGAGCGCTTCCCCACCCACTTCAACAACGCCGAACTCAAATCCCCGCACGTAGGCTGGAACTCCCTCGACAACATCCGCCCCGACTCCCGCCTCCTCGCCGGCATCGCCCCCGGCGCCTTCGTCTACTACACCCACTCCTGGCGCGCCCCAGTCAGCCCCGCCACCGCCGCGACCACCGACTACGGCGGCCCCTTCACCGCCGCCGTCGAGCAGGGCAACGTCATGGGCGTCCAGTTCCACCCCGAAAAATCCGCCGAAACCGGCCTCCGCATCCTGAAGAACTTCCTCGACCTCTAACTGCAATCATCGCCCCCAGTTGTCATTCTGACCCTGAGCGTAGCCGAAGGGGAAGAAATCCCAGTATTTCGCTCGTGCCGCCACGGAATCCCGCACCATCCCTCCTGCCAAAGGCATCTGTACCATCACAACAGGAGCCACCATGACTACCCCCACCGAAACCCTCCACGGCACTGTCGAGATGGTCCGCCCCCAGGAAGCCGCCAACTGGACCGGCATGGATCTCATCCCCTTCGAGACCATCGCCGAACGCTTCCTCGACCTCGAACACGAAGGGCAGACAGCCACCCTCACCGTCTCCTTCGGCAAGCCCTTTCCCATCGATGGCCGAGGCTGGTCCTGCCCCTACCGCATCTCCGCCCTCGGCCGCGAACACGTCACCCCCGCCGGCGGCGGCGACGCCATCCACGCCCTCCAGATGGCCATGCATATGGTCCACAACGAGCTCAGCATCATGTCCCGCCACCACAAAATCACCTTCCTCGGCACCGACGATCTCGGCTTCGGCCGCGCCTCCTCCACCTCCGCCGCAGACCCCGCCGCCAAATGCCCAGTAGTGGGCATGAGCGCCAGCTCCTAGAACTGCGCGCTTGGTCAGCCCCTAGGTGGCGTAGTTAGCTCTGCCGATTCCATACAATAGAGATAGAGAGGTTGGTTGAGTGGACACCCCTCTCCGAGCAAGGCTCAGCAAGCTGTGCCGGTCCGCCCAGATCGAAGTCCAGACCTAACTTAAATCGATCGAATACTTTGCACAAGATAGTACGGGGGAGGGGATACCCCTCCGAGTGAGACCTGATTGCTCACCAAACGCATCATCGCCTGCCTCGACGTCCGCTCCGGCCGCGTCGTCAAAGGCACCCAGTTCGTCGACATCATCGATGCGGGCGATCCAGCCGAGCTCGCCCACCGCCACGCCGCCGCCGGCGCCGACGAGATCGTCCTGCTCGACATCACGGCCACCCACGAGGGCCGCGGGACGTTGCTCGAAACGGTTCGTCGCGCCGCCGAAAAGCTCTTCATCCCCTTCACCGTCGGTGGCGGCATCCGCTCAGCCCAAGACGCTGCAGCCGTCTTTGATGCGGGAGCCGACAAGGTCTCGATCAACTCCAGCGCCATCGCCCGCCCCGAGCTCATCGGCGAGATCGGCTCCAGCTTCGGCGCGCAAGCCGTGATCGTCGCCATAGACGCCCGTCGCAACACTGCCTCGGCCAAACCCATCGCCGACGCCGAAGTCTTCGTCTCCGGAGGCCGCAAACCCACCGGCCGCCGTGTCCTCGACTGGGCTCGCGAGGCGGAAGACCGCGGGGCCGGCGAGATCCTCCTCACCTCCATGGATACCGACGGCATGCGCTCCGGCTTTGACTGCGCGCTCACCGCCATGGTCTCCGCCGCCGTGCAGATCCCCGTCATCGCCTCCGGCGGAGCCGGCACCGCCCAACACTTCGCCGACGTCTTCAGCCACGCCCCCGGTGGAGGCAAAGCCGACGCCGCCCTGGCCGCCAGCATCTTCCACTTCGGCGTCACCGACTCGCGCGCCCTCAAAGCCGAGCTCGGGCACGCCGGCGTCCCCGTCCGCCTCCCTTGCTAAAGCAGCCACTAGCTCTTAGCCAAACCTGAACCTGAGAAGCCTCGACTCAGCACCAACGGCTAGAGGCTAAAAGTTAGGAGCTAGAAGCTAACATGCTTATCCCCTCCATCGACCTCCTAGGCGGCCGCATCGTCCAGCTCGTCCAGGGCGAAAAACTCAAACTAGCCTTTGACGACTTCGATCCCTGGATCGAGCGCTTCTCGAAGTATCCCCTCGTCCAGCTCATCGACCTCGACGCCGCCATGCGCCAGGGCAACAACCGCGCGCTTATCGAGATGTTCTGCTCGCGCCTCCCCTGCCAGGTCGGCGGCGGCCTCCGATTCGCGAGCGATGCCCGCGAACTCCTCGACGCCGGCGCCAAACGCGTCATCTTCGGTAGCTCCCTCTTCAGCACCAACGGCATCAACAAGCAGTTCGCCGCCGGCCTCAAGCGAGACCTCGGCGAAGAGGCCCTCGTCTTCTCCGTCGACACCAAGAACGGCAAGGTCGCCGTCAAGGGCTGGAAGGACACCGTCGCCCTCACCCCCGAAGAGGCCATCACCTCCCTCGAAGACTTCTGCGGCGCCTTCCTCTACACCCACGTCGACACCGAAGGCACCATGTCCGGCTTCCCCACCAAAATCGCCGCCGTCCTCCGCGCCACCACCGCCCGCCAGCTCATCGTCGCCGGCGGCATCCGCTCGCAGGCGGAGGTCGACGCCCTCGACGCCATGGGCGTGGACGCCGTCGCCGGCATGGCCGTCTACACCGGCGCCATGCAGGCCTAAGCCCTTTGCTGTTGCTTTTTGCCTTTGCTCTCCAGCCGCTAGATCTGCGAAAACGCCGTGGGGCTAAGAATCAGGTTATCGATATTACTCACGATCGCCTCATACGCGTACCGCGGAGAGCCCGACAGCTTCTTCCACTCCGGGTCGTTCCGGAACACATCCCACTTCGCATTTAGCTCCGTCTGGTCCGCGAAACTCAGCATGTACGTCAGCTTCGGCAGCCTGTCCCCGATCAGCACGTCCCCGTAGAAGACCTGGAAGAATCCCGCCTTCTGGAAGATCTCGAACTCGCCGTGGTGGAACATCTCCACCTTGCGGACATGCGCTCCGTTGCTCGGGCTCTCATACGTCCGCAGCTGAAAGATCCGCTTGCCACGCTGCGCCCCCGGTTGCGCCGCCGATGGAGGCACGGTCAGCTTCGGCCAACCTTGAAACGCCATCATCACCGAACTCTCATAGCGCACAAACGCCGGAGCAGCCGCTGGCGCACTCCAGAACGGCTCCGCCGCCTTCATGAACTGCTCATCGCTCACCAGCTTTTGATCCGCAGTCAGCAGCGCCTCCACCGAGCTCCCCGGAATCAGCACATACAACGTCGGCGTCCCAGACCCGATATCCAGATGAAACGCCCCCACGGGCGAGAACCCAAGCCGGTTCAGCGCCGGAATCAGCGCCTCGCTCACAAAACTCTCTGTCAGCTTGACCTGCGGTCCGCTCTGCAGGTGATACTTCCGCAGCTCATAAAATTGCCTCTGCTTCGAGGAAGAGGTCTGCGCCGAGGCTGACGACCGTTCGGCCAACACGGCAGCCGATGCCGCCAGCGATGAAGTCACAAACTCACGTCTCTGCAAATCCCCTCCACGCGGAGCCATACCGTCGCCGCGCTCCCATCATAGCCGCAGCCGAGCCCTCGCACATCAACTCAGCCCCCGCCCCATCGGTCTGCGTTCCCCGTCGCCCGCATCGGCAGGGGTCTACTCGTTCCGGCCAGTCTCCGAAAGCGCGTAGTACCCCTTGCGGGACTGCACCTTCAGCCCCTTCCCGCACGTGATCTCCTCCCTGCGAAAGCTGCCGTCGAGCTTCAGGTTGGTCGGCGTGTAGCTCGCCAGATACTGCGTCCGCAGCTCGTCCTGGATCTGGTTGAACGCCTCTTCCAGTCTCTTTCCGTTGTTGCCGACGTTAATGACCCTGCCGCCCGTATCCCGCGCCAGCCGCTCCATATCGCTGTCGCCTGTATAGCCGATCGATAGGCCCCCGTACGATCCACGGTCCGCGATCATGATCACGTACACGATCGCATTCGCCTTCTGCGCCGCCTCGATCGCCGTCTTCAGCGTCTCCTGCGATCCCTGATCGCCGCCATCCGTCAGCATCACCAGGATCTTGCGCCCAGCCTCCTGCCGCAGCTTGTCATGCGCCGCCAGGTACACCGCGTCGTACAGCAGCGTTCCCCTCGGCGTCCCATTGCCCGTCACCGAGCCCGTACCCGCGCCCGTGTTGATGCTCGCCTTATCGATCGCCCGCTTGATCTCCTTGGGCGAGTTCGTGTAGTCCGCCAGCAGATCCACGTTGATGTCGAACGAGATCAGAAATGCCTCGTCCTTGGGCGTCAACACATTGCGCAGAAAGGTCGCACCCGACTCCTGCTCCAGCGGCAGAACATTCTGCTGCGATCCACTTGTATCCAGAAGAATGCCGATCGTCAGCGGCAGGTTCTTCTCCTGGGTGAAGTTCTTGATCTTCTGCGGCTCTTTATCCTCGAAGATGGTGCAGTCATCCTTCTTGAGATTGGTGATGTAACCGTTCTTGTCGCGCACGGAAAAGTACACGTTGACAATATTGACGTTGACCTTCAAGGTCTGCGTCTCCGCATCCTGCACCTCCTGAGGGGCAGCGCTGCTCGGAGGCGGCGGACCGCCCGGTGTAGGGGCCTCCTGCGCCTGGGCAAAGCAGGCAGACAGCAAGGGGCTAAGCGCAAGACAGAGGAGAGACGGGAGGGAGACGCGGCGCATAGCGGTTAGACGACAGCAGTGTCGTGGAGGTCAGCAGGTCACCATGGCCGGAATCCGGAGCAGCGCAACAAATCGCTTCCGCCCCGCGTCCAAGAGGGTAGGTCGGCTGCGATCGCCCGGAAGCAAAGGCGGCAGGTAGCTTCATCACGTCGGCTGATAAGCTCATATCCGTGGCATTTCTGTCCGAAGATCGGTTCAGCTGGGGGGTCTCGTCTTGGTAAGGCTTAGCGTATTGGCAGCGGTACTGGGATTTGTCGTGCTGGCGCAGGCGCAGCAGCAGCTCGCGCTTCCGGATAGCCCGCAACAACAGCAGGCCATCCCCGATGCGCCCAGGCCACAGACCAACCTCCCCACCTCGGGCATCGCTCCGGGTAAAGGCGCCGCACCCGAGACCTCCGCCCCCCAATCCGGCCAGCCATCGCCTTCCGGCCTCCAGTCACCAGACCAGCAGGCGCCCGGCGCCCGTCTCCCCGCATCCCCGCCCGAGACCCACCCGGACGACGGCGTCGCTCCGGAAATACCCGCTCCCGGCGAGGGCGCCAAGGTCTTCACCCGCACCCTTCAGACCAACTTCGTTCAGGTCCCCTTCACCGTCAAGGACTCCAAAGGACACCTCGTGCCGGGCCTGACCTGGCGCGATGTTCGCGTCTTCGAGAACGGCCTTCGCCAGAAGATCGACCTCTTCACCGTCGACCCCTTCCCCCTCTCCGTCGCCCTGGTGATCGATCAGAGCGTCACCTTCGACACCATGAAGAAGATCAACAACTCGCTCGCCGCGCTCCAGGGCGCCTTCACCCCCTACGACGAGGTCGCCGTCTTCACCTATAACAACGGCCCCCAGATGCGGACCGATTTTACCGCCGCCCAGAGCCCACGGCTCAGCGCCGTTCTCGATCAATCCAAGGGCGCGGGCCGCGAGCCACTCTACTATGACCCCACCGGCCCGCTCGGGCAGAACATCAACGTCAACAACGGCGCCGGGCAGTACATCGATCCCAATACCAACTCGCGCCACGGCACCAGCCTCTCCAACACCATCAACGTCCCCAAGGACGTCCACACCCTCAATGACGCCATCCTCGAAGCCGCCAAGGCCACCACCCGCGCCGGCAGGGAACGTCGCCGTATCGTCTATGTCATCAGCGACGGCAAGGAGTACGGCAGCAAGGCGAAGTCGAAGGACGTCATTAAGTACCTCAACACCAACAAGATCGCCGTTTATGCCACGCTGATCCATGGCACCCCGCAGATCCCCGGCCTCGGCTTCCTCGACCGTGTGCATCTGCCCTTGGAGATGCGCGACAACATCCTTCCGATCTACACCTCCGCTACCGGGGGCCAGACCGATCCAGAGTTCCGGCAAAAGGGCATCGAGGCCAGCTTCGCCAAGATCACGGAACAGGTCCGCACCCAGTACACCCTGGGCTACTACACCCACGAGCCCTTTATCGACGGCAAGTACCGCAAGCTGGACGTCCGCGTCCTCCGTCCCGGCCTGACGGTCATCGCCAAAGACGGCTACTACCCCACTGCCGCCGATACCCATCCTCCCGCCGTCCGCGTGGCGCAGTAACCCGGGCCCCCGCCGTCCGGTCCATGGAGCTCCTGTTGAGAGGAAATGCCGCGCTCGCCCTTGCCTCGGCCATCCTCTGGGGCGGCGGAGACTTCTCCGGCGGCGCCGCCGTCAAGGCCGCCAGCGGGACCATGCGCTCCGCCTTTCGCGTCGTTCTCCTCAGCCATGCGGTTAGCCTGGTCACCCTCTTCGCCCTCTCGTTCGCCTGGGGAGGCGCCCGCCCCTCAAACCCCGATCTGGCCTGGGGAATCGTCGCCGGCATCCTCGCCGCCCTCTCGCTCACCACCTTCTACGTCGCTCTCTCGGGCGGAGCCATGGGAGCCGCGGCAGCCCTCAGCGGCCTGCTCGCCGCCGTCATCCCCGCCTCCGTCTCACTCCTCACCGAAGGTCTCCCCGGAACTCTTCGCCTGGCCGGTTTTGCGCTTGCCCTGCTCGCTATTTGGCTGGTCGCGGCCGCACCTTCGCCCCATCCGGCAAACCCCGCCGACCGCCGGTCCATGGCCCTCGCCATCGCCGCCGGCATCGGCTTCGGCCTCTACTTCGTCGCCATGAAGATGGCCGGGCGCGGAGGCCTGCTGTGGCCCATGACCTCGGTCCGCATCGGCAGCGTCGCCACCTGCGCCATCCTCGTCTTGGTCACGCTTCGCCTCCGCCAGCCAGTCGAAAGTTCAGCGCCCAGCGCCTACCTGCCCCGGCGCGCCGTCCTCTGGGCCATCGGGCCCGCCCTGCTCGACACCGGCGGCAACCTGCTCTTCATGGCCGCAACCCGTATCGGACGCCTGGACGTCGCCTCCGTCCTCGCTTCGCTCTACCCGGCGTCCACCATCCTGCTCGCCGCCTGGATCTTCCACGAGCGCCCCACCCGCCGCCAGGGTCTCGGCATGCTCACCGCCGCCGTCGCCGTCGTTATGATCACGTTCTGAGCAGTTTCCTGAAGATATGAGCTGTCTCGCTATGAAACATCGGAACTCATGGCCAACGGCCCGGCTCCATACCAGCCTGGGACAGAGCCCAGCTCCAAATCAACCCGAAATCACGGCCCGGACCATCGTTGCTTTTCCCTCATCGGAAAAGGACCACCTACAGCTTCACCGCGCTGGCATCAAAAGTCGGTTCGGGGTACTTCAGCTTCAGGCCGTCCATCGCGTCCACCAAAATACTCGAGATCGCCAGGTTCCGGTACCACTTGCGATCGGCCGGGATCACAAACCACGGCGCATGTCTCCGGCTGGTCGCCTCCATCAGATCCTCATACGCTTCCTCGTACCCGGGCCAGAAGCGGCGCTCCTGAAAATCCCCCTCCGAGAGCTTCCAGTGCTTGTCCGGGTTGTCGAGCCGCGCCTGCAGTCGCCGTGTCTGCTCGTCGCGCGAGATATGCAAGAAGAATTTGAGTATCACCACATCGTTCTCGAACAGCGATTCCTCAAACCGGTTGATCTCCTCGAATCTCTCTCGAACCGTCTTGCCGGAGATCAGCTTGTGCACCCGCGGCGATAGCACATCCTCATAGTGCGACCGGTTGAAGACTCCGATCATCCCTAGGGGAGGCGCCGCGTTATGCGCTCTCCACAAAAAATCATGACGTCGCTCCAGCGGTGTCGGCACCTTGAACGCCGTCACGTCACATCCCTGCGGGTTGATCCCGGAGAAGATATGACGAATCGTCCCGTCCTTGCCCGCCGTGTCCATCCCCTGCAGAACGATCAGCACAGCCTTGCCCTGGCCCGCGTACAAGATTTCCTGCAGCTTCGCCAACCGCTCCCGATGCTTCACCAGCACTGGAGCCGCAGCCTCTTCGCTCTTGTAGCCGCCATCCTCGTCCGTCTTCCAGTGCGAAAGATGGATCCTTTTTCCGGGTTGTGCCAGGTAAGCAGACCTTGTCTTCTTCGTCTTCATTGGGGAAAGATGGCAGTCAAAAGCATATGAGGCGATGTCAGCGGCATAAGGCACTCAGACACAGGGCGGGCTCCCACATCTCGCGGCTCCCCCGGGCAGAGCACCAGCCTCGCGGCGGCTGCAAGCCGAGCCATAGTTCAGCTATTTGATGATGGTCTCTTCAACCTTGGGCGTCACCGTGTGCGCGGTCTCCCCCGGCTTGTCGGTCTCTCCGGTCACGCCCTTCATGCCATCCTTGAAGCCACGTAGACCCTCGCCCAGTCCCTTGCCCAGCTCCGGCAGCTTCTTGCCGCCGAACAACACAAGCACGACCACGGCCAGAACAATCAGATGTGTCGGTGTAAAAAGTTCACCCATACTGTCTCTCCCTGCTCTCCGCGCGAGCCAATCAGGACCCTGCGGCAGCATCCATTGTCGCACAGTGGTTCTATATAGACATACGCCGCCAGCCTCGGGGCAGATGCCCGCCAGACGTTATATCTTGGAGGTGCGGCAGACGCTGGGCGCCCCTCGTCGGGTGGCCGCCTGCCGGGAAGGAAGAAGATATTTTGACGAAGATGTCCGAACCCCAACCGGGGATGTCCGAATCCAAGCCGGGTAAAGCCTCCCGCCCCTGGTTACGCTGGCGGCAAGCCGCGCTCCTGGCCTGCCTCCCTCTCTTAGCCGCCCTGCCCGCAGCCGCGCAGAACAAGCTCGCCGCAGCCTCCCACGCCACCTACGACAACCGCTACGAGGTCTACGGCGGCGTCAACTTCATGAACTTCCAGGCCGGCCAGAACCTGCCCAAGCGGATGAACTTCGCCGGTGCCGAAGCCCTCGGAACCCTCTGGCTCACCGATCATCTCGGCGTCGCGGCGGACTACCGGTTCGAGGGCGGAACCACCCCCGTCTTCGCCAACCCCATCTACAACCGCGTCGCCGTCTACCAGAACATCGGCATGGCCGGCGTGCAGTACCGCGGTCCCAAGGGGCGCTACGCCGCCATCGACTACCACGCTCTGGGCGGCCTCTCGCACGGCAACTTCGACTCTGCCATGCGCGAGTACCACGGCGTCGCCCCCGCCCTCACCGCCAGCCAGGTCGGCCTCTACACCAACCGCACCAAGCCCATCTTCGCCCTCGGCGGCAGCGTCGACTTCAATTACTCCAAAAACATCGCCGTCCGCCTCCAGCCCGACCTCATCCTGGAGCACTTCGGCACCGAGACCCGCGAGTTCTTCGCCATCTCCGCCGGAGTCATCTACCGCTTCGGCAAACGCTGAAGGCAAGGAGCACAGGGAAGGCAGAGCGGAAAGACAAAGCAGGAAGGGCAGAGCAGAAAGACAAGTAGAAGGAAAGAAAGAAAGGTTGAGCCAAGCGTTCAATCTCTCTTTCTTTGCTTTTTGCGTTGCCTCTCTGCTTCGCTTTGTGCTTTGCCCTTTGTGCTTTGCCCTTCTGTTTCGTCTTTGTGCTTTGTCTTTCTGCTTCTGCTTTTTGCTGTGCCCTTCCCCTAAAACGTATTCTGCATAAACTCAGGCGACACCGGGTTCTCATACAGCGAGTAATCTCGCGTCACCACCGTCAGCCCGCTCGCCGACACGAAGTAGTTCTTCTTGTCCTCCTGGGGGTCATACCCGATCACCGTTCCGTCCGGGATGTGAACATCGCGATCGATAATCGCGTGCCGGATCCGGCAGTGCCTGCCGATATTCACGTGCGAGAAGATCACGCTCGAATCCACATCCGCATATGAGTTCACCCGCACATCCTGCGACACCACGCTCGACCGCACCACCGCTCCCGAAACGATCGATCCCGACGCAATAATCGAATTGATCGCCATGCCCGTCCGCCCCGGCTCCCCAAATACAAACTTCGCCGGCGGATACTGGTACGGCCGCGTCCGCATCGGCCAGCTCTTGTCATACAGGTTGAACGTCGGCGACACCGTCGCCACATCCATGTTCGCCTCGTAGTACGCCTCCAGCGTTCCCACGTCCCGCCAGTAGAGCGCTCCCTTGCGGTTCTCGTCGACAAAGTTGTAAGCCTGCACCTTGTACCGGCCCAGCAGGTTCGGCAGAATATTGTGCCCGAAGTCGTGCTTCGAGTTCGGATCCTCCGCGTCCTTGGTCAGCTCCGGCAGCAGCACATCCGTGTTGAACAGGTAAATGCCCATCGACGCATCCACCATGTCCGGGCTGTGCGGCGACCGCAGTGTCGTCTCCTTCGGCTTCTCCAGAAAACCCCTCACCTCGCCGTTCTTCGCCACATCAACTACCCCGAAGCTCGAAACCTCGTCCGGCTGGATCGGCAGCGTTGCCAGCGTCACATCCGCGCCCGAATCGCAATGCTGCTGCATCATCAGCGCATAGTTCATCTTGTAGATGTGGTCGCCCGACAGGATCAGCACATACTTCGGCTCTTCCGCGCCGATCGAGTAAATGTTCTGGTACACCGCATCCGCCGTGCCCGTGTACCAGCTCTTGCTCACCCGCTGCATCGGCGGCAGAATCTCTATGAACTCGCCCAGCTCACTCGCCACCACCGGTCCCCACCCCTCGCGGATATGCCGGTTCAGCGACAGCGCCTTGTACTGCGTCAGGATGTAAACGTGGCGAAGATCGGAGTTGATGCAGTTCGACAGGGTGATGTCGATAATGCGGTACTGCCCGGCGAACGGAACGGCCGGCTTCGCGCGATCTCGGGTCAGAGGAAAGAGTCGCTCACCGGCACCACCGGCAAGAAGGACGCCAAGCGTATTTCGCATGTCCAGCTACCTCGTTTGCTGCGCTCCAACCATACCGCATCGCATCCCATCATGCTTTCTGAGAATCACGGGGTATGGGGTCGCGGTATCATCCACTGACACAGAAAACGCGTGCCCTGGGGACACACGTTTTTTCAACCTACCTCTCGCTGGCGCCAGACCAGGCTCATCTATCTCCTTCAAGAACCAGATGGCGCCTTGCAAAGGGCAAAAGGTTCGGTCCGGCTCAACACGCCGTGTCAGACCTACTCGCCCGCCGACTCCTCACTGACGCTGATCCGCAGTGATTTCAGAAAGCTAAGGTCGGTGGTCGTGAATGGACCTCCACGCTCCACTTCCGCATCCTCGGTGGCTTCGACCTCGTCGGCCTCTACCTCGTTCAACCCAATCGTCGCTTCGAGCATCAGCAACACATCGAAGCCCTGCTCGCGGATATTCTTCACCACGCCGGCGATGTCCTCAGACTCCGATACAGACTCGTGGATTGCTTCGCCTAACTTCTGGATCAGTTTTTTGACCTGCGGGTTCAACGCCACCTCCGGCTGCCCTCTGTCTCGGAAACCTACTCGATACGCATCGGGTATTCCTCGCGGTCGCCCAGCCGGAATAGGCACTGCGTGCTTAGCCAAGCTTATTCAAAGATACGCCTCTGGTTTTCGCCCGGCAATCGTTAACCTGCCTCTTAGGTGGGACTTCTAAACGACCGTATTGTGACCCGCCCAGGCCTCTTCCAGGCTATGGGCCAACTGCTCGACCGGCTCTCGCCGCTTCGCTCCCCACACCAGAAAACCCGCCGCCGCCGCACATACCCCGCCTACCAGCCAAAGAAACCTCTTCATTGTTTCTAACCTCCCGACGATTCGTAACTGAGCCGCACATTCCGCTCGATTCAACTTTGGATGCAGCCCGTTCAAATCGCGTTCGCGCCAACCCTGCTTTTGCGCTCCCGGCCTGAAATCTTTCGCGCCACACCAAACCGGGCTCGTCTATTCCGTCCCGCCGCCCTTCTGTCTGTCATTCCCCGAAGGAACTCTGTCGTTCTTACCTTCACCCGCTACACTGAGACCATGGATTCCGTGCGATTCGGCCGCACCCTCGGCATCGGAGCTCGCCATGCGGCAAAGACCCTCGTCACCGCGGTCAACGCGGCCACCTCTCCCAACCCCTCCGGAACCGCGCCCCGCACCCCGCCCTCTCCCATCGCCGCCCAGCCTTTTCCCGAATCCGCGTCCAGATCCGCCCCCAAATCCGTTGAAAGTCCCACCCAGGTCCCCACCCAAACCCCCGCCCAGCGCGCCGGACAGACCGCCGCCCGCACCGCGTCCGGCGTCCGCAGCACCACCCGCGGCATCGCGCGCGGCAGCCGGCGCTTCGGCGAGGCCGTCTGGGGCCCCGTCGTCAAACTCTCCGGCGTCCTCTGGCTTGAGCTCACCGGCGTCTTTTTCGGCCTGTTCGCCCTGTTCGCCGGCATCGCCGCCTGGAAGCTTCGCATCCACCTCCATCGCAGCCCCACCAACGCGGACGCCCACACTCATTTTCAGCTGGCCATCGCCATGGCCATCCTCTTCGGATACTTCTGCGTCAGCAGCTTCCTTCGCGCCAGCCGCCGGGGGCGCCGCCCTTGACCTTCCGCCGGACGACCTCCCATCAGACGGCCTCCCATACCGTCTCCACCTCCCACTCGCGCCTCGTCTTGGCCGCCGCCCTCTTCCTCCTCCTTCTCGCGCCCCGCCTCGGCGCCTCCTCCGTGCCGGAACCCCCCGCCCACATCCCCGAGATCCACACCCTCAGCTTCTCCGGCGATCTCGTCAACCTCCCTTCCATGCTGCAGGGCGGCAAGGTCGCCATCCTCATCCTCGGCTTCAGCAAAGGAGCCCGCACCCAGGCCACCCTCTGGGGCCGCCGTCTTCCCACCGACTACTTCTACTCCCCAGACGTCCTCTACTTCGAGCTGCCCATGCTCCAATCCGTCCCGCGCCTCCTCCGCGGCGCCGTCCTGCGCGCCATCAAGTCCGACGTTTCCGCCCGCTCCCAACCGCACTTCGCTCCCCTCACCGCGGACGAGCCACGCTGGCGGTCGCTCGTCCGCTACAACCAGCCCGACGACGCCTACGTCGTCCTCATCGACAGCAGCGGCCTGGTCCGCGCGCAGTTCCAGGGCGAGCCCACCGACGCCAGCTACGGGGAGCTCAAACGCCACGTCGAACAACTCCGCGCGTCGCCGGCCAACTAGCGGCATGGCTAACCCCCAGGACCGTGGCCTTTGCTTCTAAGGTAGCCCAAGGCTTAGCCTTGGCATCTCGACCCCGCGCCCATCCGGGACTTAGCCCCTGGCGTTTGCCCCTCGCACCCACTTTCGTTGCAACTCGCAAGACCTAAAGGAATTCGCATGGCCGACACCCTCGCACCCCAGCCCTCCGCCAGCCTCCGCAAAACCGCGCTCAACGCTACCCACCGCGCCAGCAAAGCCAAGATGGTCGACTTCGGCGGATGGGATATGCCCGTCGAATACTCCGGCCTCATCGCCGAACACCTCGCCGTCCGCAGATCTGTCGGCCTCTTCGACGTCTCCCACATGGGCGACATCCAGCTCCGCGGTCCCGGCTCCCTCGCCGCCGTCAACCAGCTCTGCATGAACGACGCCTCCAAGCTCGCCGTCGGCCAGGCTCACTACTCCGCCATGCTCTACCCCAACGGGACCTTTGTCGACGACGTGATCGTCCACAAGCTCGGCGACAACGATTACCTCATCGTCATCAACGCCGGCACCCGCGAGAAAGATATCCAGTGGGTCCGCAAGACCATCGGCTCCATGCCGTCCGTACATATCAATGATTTCTCCGATTACTACACCCAGATCGCCGTTCAGGGCCCGCGCGCCCAGGAGACCCTGCAGAAGCTCACCGACACCGACCTCTCCACCATCAAGAACTACTGGTTCACCTGGGGCAAGGTGTGCGGCCTCTACAACGTCCTCATCGCCCGCACCGGCTACACCGGCGAGGACGGCTTCGAGATCTACATCCCCTCCGACGAGCCCACGGGCGCCCGCGTCTGGAACGAGCTGCTCGAGGCCGGCCAGGAGTTCGGCATCCTTGCCTGCGGCCTCGGCGCCCGCAACACCCTCCGCCTAGAATCCGCCATGGCCCTCTATGGCCACGAGATCTCCGACACCATCAACGTCTTCGAGGCCAACCTCGGCCGCTACGCCAAGCTCGACAAACCCGCCTTTGTCGGTCGCGAATCCCTACTCGAGCTCCAGTCGACCGGCGGCCCCGACCGAAAACTCGTCGGTCTCGAGATGATCGACCGGGGCATCGCTCGCGACGGCTACCCCGTCCTCACCCCTGACGGCCAACGCATCGGCCAGGTCACCAGCGGCTCCCCCGCCCCCTTCCTCAAGAAAAACATCGCCCTCGCCTACGTCCCCACCGCCCACGCCACCCCCGATACCGAGCTAGCCGTAGAGATCCGAGGCCAGCAAGTCCGCGCCAAAGTCGTTCCCATCCCCTTCTACAAACGCCCCAAGAAGACCAGCTGGCCTAGTCAAGGTGTCTAGTCAGAATCTGGGACGAAGTATGGTCAGATCAGGTATAGTTAAGGTCAGAATGGGGAAGTCACTTGAGTACTGAGTGGAGAGGAGCGCGTAATGGCGAACTGGCAGGTGCAGCAGGCGAAAGCTCAATTCAGCGAGCTGCTCGATCAAGCGGACAAGAATGGTCCCCAAATCATCACACGTCACGGTGCCGAGCGTGCCGTTGTCGTCTCCGTTGCGGAGTTCCGCGCTCTGGCAGGCGAGACCGCAGCAAAGACGGAAAAGCCAAACTACAAGGATTTCAAGGATTGGCTCCTTAATGGCCCTAAGCTCGACGATGACGACCCGTTTTTTTGAAGCTCTCAAACGAGATCCAAATGACACCGGCACGGACTTCGAATTCGAGTGAGCACTAAAGGGTATCTGCTGGATACAAACGCTGTCTCGGAGCTGCGCCGGCCACTCCGGCTCACAAAACTGGATGATCTGATCAAGAATCAACCTCTTGGTTCCCTCTATATCAGTGTGCTCACGGTAGGTGAACTCCGGAAAGGCTTCGTCAAGCTGCAGCGCAAAGAGGAGATCCGTTCAGCAAACCTCGCCTCGTGGATCGACGGCGTGATCAGCTTCTATGGAGAGCGCATCCTGCCCGTCAACATGCAGATTGCGATGCAATGGGCACAGATCTCCGCCGTCAGAACACTTCCAACAATCGATACACTCCTCGCCGCCACCGCGATCGTCCACGACCTCACACTGGTCACCCGCAACACGAAAGATTTCACTGACACCGGCGTTAAGATCCTGAACCCTTGGACTTGACGCGCGCCACCGCCTCGTACCCGTTCGACTCATCCCCAGCCATCCCGCCTCCTTTCCACCCGGCCAACATCCCCCGTCCCCATCCTCTACAATTCTCTCTGAGGACGCCGCATGCCCTACCCCGAAAAGTACAAATACACCAAAGAGCACGAGTGGCTCGAGATCAACGACACCATCGGCACTATCGGCATCACCGACTACGCCCAGAACTCCCTCGGCGACATCGTCTTCGTCGACCTCCCCAAGGTCGGCGTCGAGATCCAGGCCGGCTCCACCTTCGGCTCCGTAGAATCCGTCAAGGCCGTCTCCGACCTCTTCGCTCCCGTCTCCGGAACCGTCACCGAGATCAACGAAGACCTCACCTCCGGCCCCGAAAAAATCAACTCCGACGCCAACAATACCTGGCTCATCAAACTTGAGCTCACCGATGCGCTCGAATCCGAGAGCCTCCTCTCCGCATCCGAGTACGACAAGTTCATCGCCGAAGAGACCGGACACTAAACTCCCATGCGCTACCTCCCCAAGTCCCCCGCGGACCGGACTGAAATGCTCGCCGACATCGGCGTCCGCTCCATCGACGACCTCTTCTCCACCATCCCCGCCGAGTTCCAGCTCCACCGCGACCTCGACGTCCCACGTCAGCACGCCGAGTCCGAGATCGTCGATCGCTTCAAGGATCTCGCCGCGCAGAACGCCACCGGCTACACCTCCTTTTTGGGCGCCGGCGTGTACCGCCACTACAAGCCCGTGCTCATCGACGCCATCGTCCAGCGCGGCGAGTTCCTCACCTCCTACACCCCCTACCAGCCCGAGATCGCGCAAGGCACCCTCCAGGCCATGTTCGAGTTCCAGACCATGATCTGCGAACTCACCGGCATGGAGATCGCCAACGCCTCCATGTACGACGGCTCCACCGGCGCCGCCGAAGCCATCATGATGGCCGTCCGCGTGACCGGTCGGAATGCGGCGGTCATCGCCCGCACCGTCCACCCCGAGTACCGCGAGGTCATCCACACCTACGCCCAGCACCAGCAGATCCCCACCGCCGAGGTCCCCTTCACCTCCACCGGCCGGGTCGACCACGAAGCCCTCGACACAGCCATCACCGACGACACCGCCTGCGTCCTCATCCAGAGCCCCAACTTCTTCGGAACAATCGAAGATGTGGCCGCCATCGCCGAGATCGCCCACCGCAAAGGCGCGCTCCTCATCGTGAGCATCGCCGAAGCCATCTCGCTCGGCATCGTCCGCCCCCCCGCCGAGGCCGACATCGTCTCTCTCGAAGCCCAGTCCTTCGGCGTGGCGCTCTCCTTTGGCGGCCCCTACTGCGGCGTCATCGCCTGCAAGGAAAAGTTCCTCCGCCAGATGCCCGGCCGTCTCGTCGGCGAAACCAAAGACGCCAACGGCAAGCGCGGCTTCGTGCTCACCCTCTCCACCCGCGAGCAGCACATCCGCCGCGAAAAAGCCACCTCCAATATCTGCACCAACCAGGCCCTCATGGCCCTCATGGTCACCGTCTTCCTCACCATCTACGGCAAACAAGGCCTCCGCGATCTAGCCGAACAAAACCTCGCCAAAGCCAAGTTCGCCGCCGACGAGCTCGTCCAATCCACCGGCGGCAAACTCCTCTTCCAGGGCGCCCCCCGCTTCCACGAGTTCGTCCTCGACCTCCGGCACCCCGCCAACGAAATCAACACCGCCCTGCTCGACCACAAGATCATAGGCGGCCTCGCCCTCAACCGTTGGTACCCCGAACTAGGCGCCAACGCCAGCCTCTGGTGCGCCACCGAGCTCACCACCCGCAAAGAGATCGAATCCGCCGCCCAAGCCCTCACCGTCTCCATCCCCGCGGAGGCCCTCCAGCACTAAAGCCCCGGCCGTGGCATTCGTCCTTATCGGCTGGCGGCGTTCGTCCTCACCCGTTTGTCGTTCTTGTTTGTCATCCTTCGCCGCAGGCGGAGGATCTGCTTCTCGCCGTTGCCGTCGCCCGTTCTTCTTGTTTGTCATTCTGAGCGAAGCGAAGAACCCGCTTCTCTACCGAAACGCCTGTCGCACCACGGAAGGAGGACCCCATGGACATCTCCACCCTAGAAGGCAAAGAGCTCACCGGCGTCGAGTTCGTCCTCGACTACCTCCAGCTCCGCTTCGACGAGCCCACCGTCACCTTCTACGAGTGGCCCACCCTCCTCCTCCCTGACTTTTCCGTCGCCCACGGTGAACCCGAGTACCGCAACGGCCTCTGCGCCCAGATCGGCGAAGAGGTCGAACTCGCCACCCTCGAAGAAGGAGACGCCCTCACCATCAAGTTTTCGAGCGGCGTCGTCATCGCCCTCTCCCTCCGCGAAGAAGACCTCACCGCCCCCCAGGCGGGAGCCTTCTCCGAGACCGGCCTCCCCGCCGACCAGGAAGAATTCTGATGAGCGCTATGAACGCACCCCAGGGTGAACCGTCTCTGTTAGAGGCACCTGAAATAATGGAACTCGGCCGCCGACTAGGGAACTGTCCGATGGTTATGCGATTCGGCGACGACGAGCCGGAGACTCTTGCGATCGCATTGTCAGACATCGAAGGCTCCATGCGCGCATTTCTAAAGGAACAGTTGCCCAAGCTCGCTGATCCAACAATCACAGGTGAACAGCTGGAAGACGTACTCATGGATGTCCGCGAAGAGTTCCGCCATATTCTTTACCACCTCCACTACCCGGAGTTCTTTCGCATTCTGGAGCCCACTCACGATTGGCTGACCGTCATCAAGTATCCAGCCACGAAGTAGCCATGCACCTTGGAGCAACAATGCCCGACACGAAATTCATCGGCACCCCCAAAAAAGCCACCACCCACGTCAACCAGAACGAAGACCTCATCTTCGAAAAATCCTCCCCCGGCAAAAAAGCCTACCGCATGGCCGAACTAGACGTCCCCGCCATTAACGCGGCAGAACTCCTCGGCGATGCAGTCCGCCACGACCTCGGCGTCATGCCCGAGCTCTCCGAGATCGAGATCATCCGTCACTTCACCCGCCTCTCTACCTGGAACTACGCCATCGACCTCGGCATGTACCCCCTCGGCTCCTGCACCATGAAGTACAACGGCCGCGTCAACGAGGCCGTCGCCCGCCTCGAAGGCATCGCCGAAGCCCACCCCTACCAGCCCGAATCCCTCTCCCAGGGCGTCCTCCAGATCATGCGCATCCTGTCCGACGCCCTCGTCGAGATCACCGGCATGGACACCATCACCCTCCAGCCCGCCGCCGGCGCCCACGGCGAGTTCACCGGCATCCTGCTCGCCCGCGCCTTCCACCAGTCCCACGGCAACCCCCGCAAAAAAATCCTCATCCCCGACTCCGCCCACGGCACGAATCCCGCTACTGCAGCAGTGTGTGGCTACCAGGTCGCCAACCTCAAATCCAACGCCCAGGGCATGGTCGACGTCGCCGAACTCGCCCGCCTCGTCGACGAAGACACCGCCGCCCTCATGCTCACCAACCCCTCCACCATCGGCGTCTTCGAGTCCGAGATCCACAAAATCGCCGACATCCTCCACGCCAAAGGCGCCCTCCTCTACATGGACGGAGCCAACATGAACGCCCTCGTCGGCAAAACCCGCCCCGGCGACTTCGGCGTCGACGTCATGCACCTCAACCTCCACAAAACCTTCTCCACCCCCCACGGCGGAGGCGGCCCCGGCTCCGGCCCCGTCGCCTGCAAAAAAATTCTCGAGCCCTTCCTCCCCTCGCCCGTCCTCGCCACCCGCGCCGACGGCACCCTCACCCTCGACTACGACCGCCCCCAGTCCGTCGGCCGCGTCAGGATGTTCTACGGCAACTTCGGCATGTTCGTCCGCGCCCTCGCCTACATCCTCGCCAACGGCCCCGACGGCCTCCGCCAGACCACGGAAGACGCCGTCCTCAACGCCAACTACATCCGCGCCAAGCTCCAGGACACCTTCGACCTCCCTTTCAAAACCCCCACCCTCCACGAGGTCGTCTTCTCCGACAAGCTGCAGGCCAAGAACGGAGTGAAGACCGGCGACATGGGCAAGCGCATGATCGACTACGGCTTCCACGCCTACACCACCAGCTTCCCCCTCATCGTCCCCGGCGCCATGATGATCGAGCCCACCGAGTCCGAGTCCCGCGAAGAGCTCGACCTCCTCATCGACTCCCTCAAGCAGATCGCCCGCGAAGCCGAAGAGAATCCCGAACTCGTCCGCACCGCCCCCCACACCACCCGCCTCCAACGCCTCGACGAAACCACCGCCGCCCGCAAACCCATCCTCCGCTGGAAAGCCCCACCCGCCCCCACCTCCCTCACCCCCGACACCCCCGCGAGAGAGTGGTAGCTCACGTAGAGAAGACCTCACCAATAGCTCTGCTGCTCGGGGCAGGAAGGTCAAGCAACGCTCCCACCTAAGTTGTAGCGAGTTGCAGGAAGAGCAACGTCGACACTCCAACCTCCGGTGTATGCTGGCGCTGTCCTGGAGCCCTGAAGCTTCACTGTGCGCAAGCAAACGAACCTTGAGGGATCATCATGCTCCGTTCCGGCATCGCCCGTCTTTTCTGCCTTGGCGCCGCGGCCAGTCTCTTTATTGCAGGTTGTTCCACCAATTCCCCTGTCAAAACGATCCCTATCGTCAAGGGCATGTCTGGCTCCATTCACGGCGGCCAGCAACCTATCTCCGGAGCCTCGCTTCAGCTTTATGCCGTTGGCACCACAGGCGATGGTTCGGCGTCCGCGCCGCTCTTCACCAGGTCAGTCATCTCTGATTCAAACGGTTACTTCGACCTCACCGGCGCCTACACCTGCCCGTCCACTTCTACGCCCGTCTACATCACAGCCACCGGCGGCAGTCCGGCCCCTGCGATCACCAATTCTCAGATCGCTGAGATGGCCTCCATCGGACCCTGTGGCTCACTCACGGCCTCCACCTTCCTCGCAATCAACGAGATCACCACCGTCGCGGCTGTATACGCGCTCGCCCCCTTCATGTCGTCGTACTCCTCCATTGGCTCCGGCCCGTCTGACGCCGCCGCCCTCGCCTCCGGCTTCACGTATGCCGGATACTTCGCCAACACCTCCACAGGCGAATCCCCCGGCGTCAACCTGCCCGCCAACTTTTCCGTGCCCGTTGCCCAGATCAACACCATCGCTGACCTGATCGCCGCCTGCATCAACTCCCCCGGCGGCGTATCCGGCGACACCTCCGTCTGCGGGACCATCTTCGCGCTCACGCTGCCCTCGGGAGGCGTCACCTCCACCAACACCATCGCTGCGCTTCTCAATCTCGCGAACAACCCCACGCTCAATACCGCCGCCCTCTATAACCTCATACCGCCTGTCTCCCCGTTTCAGCCCACCCAGCCCGTCATCCCACCAGACCTCTCCGTCCGCCTCCTTGCCACCTCTCCCTTCGTCGTCTCGCCCTCCGCAGTCACCTTCGCTCCTGCGGTGCTCAACTTCGCCCAGCCTACCCAGACCGTCACCGTCACCAACGGTACCTCCGCCGGTGTCAACATCACCTCTAGCTCCATCACCGGCGTCAACGCCTCCGACTTTGCCGTCGTACCCCAGCCCGGCTCCGACTGCGCGATTACGCTTCGCGCCAACACCGCCTGCACCTTTCAGATCTCCTTTACGCCCTCCGCCCCGGGAGGCCGTGCCGCCTACTTCATCCTCGGGAACACCTCCGCCAACCCCAGTATCGCGATCGCTCTCTCGGGGAGCGGCGCCGCAGGTTCGGCCGGCCCCGTCACGCTCGCCCCCTCCAGTCTTGCCTTTACTCAGCTCGGCATTCCCCAGACCCTCACCCTCACCAACTCCGGCTCAACGACGCTCTCCATTAACGCTATCAGGATCTCCAGCACCAGTTACACGCAGACCAACAACTGCGGATCTTCGCTTCCCGCCTCATCTTCCTGCTCGATCGACGTGTCGGTGCCGAGACCCACCTCCGCGACATCGGCCACCCTCACTGTCGTCGACGACGCCTCAAGCGGCCCACAGATCGCCAGCCTCAGCGCTTCCGGCTTACCTAATGCCAGCTTTCCACCTCTTGTCGACTTCGGACATTGGGCCCTGGGATCGACTGGTAGTGAGGTCCTGGAGATCGGCGGCCCAGGCAGCGGCGGTTTCTTAGACTTCACTATCACTGGAACCAACGCGACCGATTTCTCGTTTGCGCAGGCCTCTTCCGTCCTTTCAACAAGCTGCAGCTACAGCTACCGCATTAGCAACCCCTGCTATATCCAGCTCTACTACAAGCCGTCCGCGCTTACCACGAGCACGGCGTACGTCAACATCGCGGGCATTGGCCGGTTCACCCTGACCGGCACTGGCGACCCCGCCGGTCTGGATTTCGGTTTCTACGAGTCCCGGATCCCTCCTGCCTACAGTGCGCCCATCACGGCTTTGGAGTTCGGCAGCGTCCCTGTGGGCCACTCATTTCCCGGCATACCTCCAGGCTATGGGTTCACCATCCGCAATACCGGCACGATCTCGTCGCTCTCATTCAACGCGCCCGTCCTTTCCGGCCCCAACGCTGCGGAGTTTGCCCTCAATACGCCTTCCTGCTCGCCCGACTGCTCTCAGTTCGTCACGTTCACACCGACCGGAACCGGAGCCCGGTCAGCCACCCTCACCTACACCGATACCACCAACACCCTTACCCGGACGTTGAACCTGACCGGGACCGGAATCGTAAGCATCCCAGCGCCCGTCCTTACCGCATCCACCAATCTCATCTTCTCCGACGTACCGGTCGGCACGGTCAGTGCTTCCCGGACCATCACGGTCAACGCTTACCAGAACGATCCCATCCAGGCCTCCCTCGCCCCCACCTCCAGCGGCGGCTCCCAGCCGTTCGTCTTCACCGGACCGACCTTCTGCCCCTCCACCCCATGCACGCTTAGCATCGCCTACGCACCCACCGCTACAAACGGCAACCCCAGCGCAAATGTCTTCATAGCCGCCATCGACACCATTGGCCTCTCAAGCGGCAACATCCAGGCATACGGACAGGTTGCGCCGCTCGCTTTTGTCAGCTACAACCCTGCGAGTCTGATCTTTGCAGCGCAGGCGCTCAACACCATCTCCTCACCCCAGACCGTCACCTTCACCAATGTCGGCACCACGGCCCTGATGCTTACCTTCTCGGTTGAAGCCCTCGGCGGCTCCGCCAGGCTGGACTACACCACGGTCGACAACTGTCCCACATCGCTGGCCATTAACGCCAGCTGCACGGTCGACGTTCGCTTCGCTCCCATCGACGGTGGCCCTACACACACCTACCTTGTGATCGACGGCTCAAACGTTCCACGCTACGTTGACCTCAGCGGCACCGAAATGTAGCACGGTGCCACCTCCTCCGTTTCGTCCTTCAGGATCTGCAGACCGGGAGGAGCGCAAGCCCCCAACCTTGGCAACCCTTACGCGTACAGCATCTTACGCGTGGCGCAAAGTGCACCGTTCAGCGGCTAAACTGGAAATGAGCCATACAAGCTCTCCTCCATCCCCCGGATAGCGCCGCTTCTGACCTACGTCGTTGCAGGATTGCCCCATGACTTCAATGCGCTCTGTACTTTACCAGGTACCCCCAACCTTAGTCCTTTGATTCGAAGACTTTGCCGAACAAGTACGGGGGGGAGGGTACCCCGTCCTCAGTGGGCCGTGACGGTCACAGACTCGTCCGTCGTCTCCCACCGGATGTGCATCTCGGTCGAGCTCCCCTTGGTATTCTCAAACGAGATCGACATCACCTCCTGCGACTTCGGCCGCAGATTCGACGTCATCGGCGTCCGCCCCAGGTCCATCGCCTCGTTGTAGACCGTCCCCCACTGCCCCGTCTGCTTGTTCACAATCAACATCACGCATCGGCCGAAGGCAGCGTGTAGATCGTGTAAGTCCCAGCCGGAACCGTCAGCGTCCCGATCGTGAGGTCAGCCGCAGTCACCAGCGTCGTCGCCGGGTTCGCGCCCGTCCGCCAAACCTGCCCATACGGAACCTGCCCCCCCATAATCTTCCGCCCCCGCACCGACGGGGCGTTATACCGCACCACCACCTTCTTGCCTCCCAGCGAGACCTCCGCCGTCGCGGCCGGGCTCGGCAGCGGCTTCTTGGCTGTGGGCGCCTGGGCATTCATCTCAGGCTTCAGGGAGTTCGGCTCCCCTGCCGGGGCCGGGACCATCTGGGCACAACACGCGGCGCTGAAGATTGCCGAGCAGGCGAGCAATGCGATTGTTCGGGAGAACATGGGGACCCTCGATCCTGAAATAGGGCGGCGTTGACCGCCGTTATCGATGCTCCGCCACGGCGTGGCATCTGTCAATCGCCAGCCTCGATTCGGCGTCCGGCCCGTGCTACCTTAACCTCATGCGCCCGTAGCTCAGCTGGATAGAGCGGCAGCCTCCGAAGCTGTAGGTCAGAAGTTCGAATCTTCTCGGGCGCACCACCCTTCAAACAATCTGGACGCCTAGGCCCCACCCCGACGCAGTTCCTTCGTCTTCAGCACGATCAGGTACTCATAAAACGACTGCAGCGTCGCATACGTCACCCCCGCCGGCCCGTCCAGCAGAGCACCCCGCACAAACATCATGTAAAGCCACTTCACCAACGGTCGCGCAGGGAGCCGGTAGAAGATCGCCTTTTGGTGCAGTCGCCTCTCCAGGAAGTCTCTCGATGTCAGCGCCACACGCAAAGACGGCTCGTTGAGCCCGTGTTGGCGCACAATCAACTCCGCTTCCATCGTCGAATAGAGGTCATGCTTCCTGACCCAATGACCGATGCCCTTGGAGAACGGGAAGTGATCCAGAGGGCTCTTCAGCGCTTGGACCAGTCCTTCGACCTGCAGAACCTCATTGATCGAACGTGTGTATCGGGCCTGCGCCGGCCGGACCAGGCGGAGGTAGAAGGGAGAGATCTGCGCGTGTTCGAGCCATCTCCCGAACAGGTAGTCCCGGCGGCGAACTGTAAACCCGCCCACCTCCGGCCCGGAGATCGCAGCCATCTTAAGCATCTCCGTCCCCAGATCGGAGGTGGGACGTTCATCCGCATCCAGGATGAAAACCCAGGGATGCCGAAAGGGAATACTCGTAAGGGCCGCATTCCGGTGAGTTGCATAGTCATCGAAGACCCGCTGATGCACCACCGCACCGGCCATCCGCGCGATCGCAACCGTTCCATCCTGACTGAAAGAGTCGAAGACATGGATGTCATCCGACCATTTAACGGACTTGAGACACTCCGGAAGGTCATGCTGCTCGTTGCGCGTAAGAATGAGAACCGAGATCAAGGAGGTTGCCTCTCGGTATCCTAACGCCAAGTTGTTGAGCGCAGCCCCGCGCTTCCCTAACCTAGCTGCTGCAATGCCTTCTGGGCATCCTTGCCCGGCTCTGAATCAGGCGCGAGCGCAGCCGCCTTCTTCAAGTGCAAAATCGCATTCGCTGTGTCGGCTAATTTGCTGTAGGTCATGCCCAAGTGGTACTGGATCGATGGATCGTCGGGAGCAGCCTTAACTGCCTCTTCCAGCAAGTCGCGAGCAGATGAGTAGGTTCCTTTGCTGTAGTAAACCCAAGCGAGGGTATCAGCCGTGCTCGGCGAGTTCGGCAGCAATCGCCGCGCACTCTGAGCGTAATTGAGAGCAACGTCGGTATTCTGGCCGCCTTCTACCATCAGGTATGCGAGATTGTTCGCAGCGATAGGTTGTTCCGGCTCAATCTGTAGCGACTTCTTGTAAGCCTCGGCGGCCTTGTCTTTGGCGCCAATGCCCTGCTGCAGTGTCCCGAGAACGGCGTACGCCTGCGCATCGTTGGGGTGAGCTTTGAGCCATTGCTCCCAGCCTTCGATCGCCTTATTCGCATCTCCGTGCGCGAGTTGGGCGCGAGAGTAAGCCATAACCGCCATCGCGTCCCCGGAGTTCAGTTGCATCGCCTTTTGCGCCGCTTGGAGCGACGTGTTCACATCTCCGGCCTGCAACTCGACTTCCGCCAGTTGCACATACATCTGCGCGTTCTGCGGGGCCTTTGCAATCTGCGCCTGGATTCGTGAGACTGCCTTCTGCGGTTGCTTATCCATTAGATCCATCGAAACCAGTACGGCCAGCGCACGGTCGGAGCTTGGATTAGAGGTAAGAGCCTGCTCCAGCATCGGACGGGCTTCCGCGTACTTCTTCTGCACATAACGCAGCTGACCCAGTTCCAAGTAAGCAGCCGAGCTCTTCGGATCTAGTTTGAGCGCCTGCCGCAAGTCCGCCTCAGCCCTCTCATTCTGTTGCTGGGAGGCCTCAGCCATTCCCCTCCAGACGTACCCGACCGCACTCTGGGGCGCTACGGCAATCGCCTTCTCCGCAACCTGCCCAAGCAGGGCGGCATCGTGGCGACGCATGGCAGTTTGTGCGAGCCCATCGGCCGCTTCCAAGTTCGAGCCGTTAAGGCGCATTGCGTCGCTAAAGCTCTGCTGAGCCGTGTTCAGATCTCCCTTCGCCAGAGAAACCCTCCCCAGCCAAACCTTTACAGGGACGTTATCGGGACTGTTTTTCGCTGCCTTTTGTAGAACGTCAAAGGCTTCGTTTGTTTTCCCGTCATTGAGCAGGAGAATGCCATTGAGAACAGCTACGCCCGGGTCTGAGGAGTCCGACTTCACAAGTCCCGCAATAACCGATTTGGCCGCTGGGATATCCTTTTTCGCTATAAGCAGGCGAGCGTAGGCCAGCTTAATGGGAGTGCTCTTCGGATGCTTCGCCGCGAGTTCAGCATAGACGGATACCCCCCTGTCGATCTCTCCTGTGCGCAAGTAATAACTCTGCAGCAGCTCTGCTCCCATGTTGGAATCGCCGAGATCTTCAGTGGCCTGGCGAAGGGTCGATTCTGCGTTTGCCTTGTCGCCCTGCCGGAAATACATCTGTGCCAAGCTGGCACGAGCTGTGAAATTCTTCGGGTCACCCGCGACGGCAGCTTTCTGCTGGTCGAGAGCTCCTGGCAGGTCGCCCTTCTGCTCCAGCAGCGAAGAGAGGGCAAGGTGGGCGGTGACGTTAGCCGGATCGAGCGAAACTGCCTTTCGGAGCTGCTCTTCCGCCGAACCAGAGTGCCCTGGATCCGAGCCCTCAAGGATACCCAGCGTCGTGTGGAACGCTGCCCTGTTTGGCTCGAGTGCCAGCGCATGCTGAATCTGTGAAAGTGCGGCAGCGCGATCGCCCTTGACCGCCGCTACCGTTGCAAGCAGAGCAAACGCATCGGCATCATCACTCTTGATTGCGAGCACGGCATTCGCCTGCTCTGCCGCGCGATCCGGTAACTTGCCAGCGAGGAGAAGGTTTCCAAGATCGATCCTGGCCTGGAGATTGGTTGGCTGGAGAGCGACAGTCCGGTTCAACTCCGCGAAGGCAGGCATGACGGATCCCATCTTCAGATAAACCGTTCCCAGTTGGTAGTGAGCCTCCGCAAAGTTACGGTCGACCTTAAGCGCATTCGAGAACTGGATCGCAGCCTCTTTGTATTTTGCCTGGGCTGCATACCGCTTGCCGCTCTCCAGATACTTCTGTTTTTGTACATTAGGATCATGGTGGCACCCCGTTACAGCACCCATCAAGATCAAACCGGTCAAAGCTGCCGAAAGTCCGCGAACAGCCGGAGCGAGTACCTTATTCATTGCGCTTCCCTTCACCTTCTGGAGTCATCTATACAACAGCGTAGCCCAGTACCTCGCTGCCATAAACCCTACCTGCTCACTCCGTAGCTGAGTCGCTAAGCCGGAATGAAGCGTGGAAGTTGTGTGGCCATCTGTCGCGCAAACTCAATCGCACGATCCCGTGCAGCGCTCACCGGCTCCGAAGAACCTATAGGCGTGATCACCCGAACCAGTGCGCCATCGGTCCGATTCAACCGGATTGCATCCGCGATAAGGTACGCCTTCGAGACATACTCATTTGCCACGCTTCGCCCGTGGGCCTGGTACCAGTAGAGGACGAACTGCCGGGTCTCCCCATTTCCGATGACGTACTCGCCTACTTGGTAGTTGGTTCCGTTCGCAGCCTGCATGGTGGTGTAACGAGAAGATTCAAAGGTCCACCCCGCGCCTGGAAGGCAATGTTGAGGCGAGTGGATCGTTTGACCCGTTCGTTGCGTGGGGAAGTACCCGATGAAGAGACCTACCGGCGGAATTGAGCTCTTCCCGTCCCGGACCTCGTAGACGCGGTTAAGAAAGTCACCTTTTCCAAGAATCTGAAGCACCTGATCGTCAATGGGTTCGTCCCGACTGGACCAAGGTCCGATCTGCCGAGGCATCATGCTAATTGGCTCACTGGATGGAACCTTATCCACGTCGCCGCGGCCATGGAGCACAAGGGCGGTCGATGCAAGGAGACACACAACGATCCAATACCGGATCTTGTTCATATTGCCTTTCGTGGGGGCCGGACAAGAAGCATGACCCGATGCAAAAGATAGAGAAAGGAGAGGGAGATCACAAACATCACCCATCCAGAAAACTCATGGAAAAAACCTTCTCCTTTGGCCGGATCCCAGTACTGGACGCACAGCCCGGTACCTACAATGCGCAACGCATTTGCGGCAACGGCAATAGGAATGCTCGCGAGCGCGAGGAACCAACGGCGGCCAGTGGTCTTTTCGAGGAAATATCCGTAGAAGACGGCCAGCGTAAACAGACTCATCAGCGACCGTATTCCGCTGCATGCCTGCGCCACCTCCAGCTTCATCACCGGGAGCTGGATTACGTTGCCTTCCCGAAAAACCGGTACCCCGAGAAACTGGAGAATGCCACTTGCGACCCTCGATGCAAAGAGTTGCAGAGGAAAGGTGATTTGGTTGAAGACAATCTCTGGAAACGGTATCGCAAGAAGCAGTACCGCAAGCGGAAGCCTGACCTCTCGCAAGACCGCCGTGCCGAAGAACATCCAGATCATCCCGGCAAGGATCAGAACGAATGAGACCCGCGACAGAAAGAGTTCCGCACCGTAGACCCCGAAAAAAACGGTGATGATGCCGAAGATGACCAGCGGAAGACCCGCCCAAGTGGGCTTTACAGGGATGGCCTGCAACGCCTTCCGCTTATCCCACAAGATGAAGGCGGAGAAGAAAGGCACAAGAAAACCGTGGGAATAATCGGCAATCTGATACCAGTCGGTGACCAGCTTAATCACGATCCGGAAGTAAATGGCTCCCAGAAGAACAGCGATCAGGCAACCTGCCGCCATCCCTTGCGCTCCCAGGGTTGAGCGCAAGCCAGATCCCGGTAAAAGTCGATCCGCCGTGGGTTCCCCAACAAACGCTGGACTATATTGATCCGCTTCGATGCCTGTTGCCATATTCACTGTACTTTGACTCACGCCACAACCTTAGGCAATCCGGATGCCACCGATTAGCACGACGGAAGAGCAATAGTAGCCTTTCGAAGAGGAAGTATACGCCCCTGAAATGGAATTCCTTTTCCCTTTCCTCCCCCTGTTCGTGCACTTAAGTTGTACAAACGACGGAGCCAAACTCGGAGCAGTCGCCTATACTGGGTGAACCTCTGGCTGCATTATGAGGCTGCGTTACGGTCGCGAGCTTGGCGGGCATAGCCGTTTGGCATGGTTATTGCAACGTATGTGCAAAAGGTCAGTATGCTTGGCGCGGGCAGCCAGCGTCTATACGTTACCCCGCAGAGCTGGCAGGAGAGGAATAGAAATGATTTTCAGGAACAGCATCACAGGCGCGGTACTGGCCGCGTCATCCGTAGTGATGGCAGGACAGCAGCCGGTCACCCCGGACGCACAGGTGAGCCACCCAGCGTCCCAGCCCGCTCAAGCTCCGGGAGAACCATCGACCACTCCAGCCGCGCCTTTGTCGCAAACTCCAACCAATTCAAAGCAGAGATCCGAGCCGCAACAGTCGCCTTCCTCCTCGGCAACACCCCCCTCTGGGGGGACTACAGCCGCAGGGGTCGACAACGCTCACTATGTCATTGGTGCCGAAGATGCCCTTCAGATCACGGTGTGGCGGGAGCCCACTCTCTCTGGCACCTTTCCTGTGCGCCCAGATGGCATGATCTCGATGGTGCTGCTGGGAGACCTGCCCGCAGCGGGCATGACGCCCACTCAACTGAGTGCCGACATCAGTCAGAGGTTACGCAAGTTCGTCCAGGATCCGAGCGTTACCGTTCAGGTCATGGCCGTCAACAGCCAGCGGATCTATCTAATCGGCGAGGTGAGCCACGTTGGTCCCGTAGCCCTCTCTGCTGGAATGACCCCACTGCAAGCCATCGCATCGGCCGGGGGGCTCTCCGCCTTCGCAAATGCCAAGCATATCTATATCTTACGGGGAGCAGGATCATCGCAGCAGAAGATTCCCTTCAATTACAAGCAGGCCCTCAAGGGCGACAGCCAGCAACAGATCGTTCTTCGCCCCGGCGATACGATCGTTGTCCCGTGAGGTTTCAATGATGCGAGATCGCACTTTTCTTCTCCTCCTGCTGAGCCTACCTTGCTCCGTCTGGAGTCAGGCTACGCCTACAGCCTCCGTACAGTCAGCACCAACGGGGTTGAACCTTCCTACCATCAACGGCAACTTTCAATATGGATTGAGCGCTGCAGAGGTGATCCAAAAGGGATACCCAGGCATTGGAGGCGTTTACGCGTCCACAAGCATCTCCGGTGATGTGGTGTACGCCTCGAAAAGTGAGGTCCGTCCGCTGAATCTGCTGTATACGGGAGGTGGCCAATTTGGCACCCAGTCTGGCTCCTCCAACACTTACTTTCAAAGCCTGGCCATTTCGCAAGGGTACGTGACTCGCAGCTGGGTTTTTGGGATATCGGACGTCGTCAGCTATCTTCCGCAATCGCCAACGGTCGGACTCTCAGGCATTCCAGGCACGGGCGACCTAGGGCTTAATCCCGTGCAAAACGGGCTGGAACCTTCGCAAAACATTCTCACGGTTGGAAACTCGCGGGTTAGCAACTCCACCAGTGGAAATGTCGAGAGACGGCTGGACGCATTCACCTCGGTCAGTGGAGGCGCAAGCTACGGAATCCTTCGGTTTTTGGGCAACGGCGGCTTGGACAGCTCGCAAATTTCGGCGGACGTAGCTGTCAACCGCCGGCTCGACGCTCGCAGTTCGGCATCGCTCTCGGCCACCTACGGAACGTTCAACTACAGCGTTCTTGGAAATGGCGCATCCTTCGCTGTACGCGGTTTAAGTGCCAGTTATCAACGGCAACTCTCTCGTTCTCTCACTGCCAATGTATCTGGCGGGCCTGAGTGGATCAGTAGTTCGAGCGTCCTGGGGATACCATCGAGACTAACCTTTACCGCAGGTGCCGGCCTGGGCTACACCGTGCGAATGTACACGGCAGCCGTAAGTTACAACCGGGCCGTGAGCGGCGGGGGTGGAGTTCAGCCCGGCGGCATCTTCGACAGTATCGCTGGAACCGTTCAGCGCCCTTTTGGCACAGCTTGGTCCGCCTCTTTAAATACTGGCTACTCCAGAAATCGTGCTCTATCGAACATTCCGACCCCTGCGAACCTCGCCTTTCTCGGCGTAACGACAACGGGGAACTACGATAGCGTCTTCGCAGGTTGGCAGGTGTCTCGCCGAATCACTCGGTCGTTGTCAGGGTATGCGAGCTACACGGCTCTCAACCAGAGTTATAGCCAAACGCCGATCTCTCCCGTTGCGCTGAATGGTATTATCCAGAGTTTTGCGATCGGGGTCTCTTATTTTCCGCGCTCTCTGCACCTAGGACAGTTTTAAGGAGCTACTATGCTTGGTCATCGTACCCTTGGCATCGAGGACTACACCAGAATTCTGAAGAAGCGCTGGTGGATGATCGCTATCCCCGCGTTGATTCTGCCTATCGTCGCGTATGCCGCGAGCTACCTTGTCGACCCGCAGTACCTGTCGCAGACCCTGGTCATCGTTCAGCAGCAAAAGGTTCCCGACAATTATGTGAAGCCCGTCATTGCAGAGGACCTCACTGGCCGTCTGGCCTCGATGCGGGAGCAGATCCTCAGCCGATCAAGGCTGGAACCGATCATCACTCGATTCAACTTGTTCTCGGGCCAGAAAGCTACCATGGACGAGCGCTTGGACCTGATGCGCAAAGCGATAGACATCAAGCCTATCCAGTCTGCGATGTCACGCGGCGTGCCCGGGTTCTTCATCAGCTTCAAAGCCAGTGATGCACGTACTGCACAGGCAGTCTGCGGTGAGATCACATCGATGTTTGTGAACGAGAACCTGAAATCGCGAGAACAGTCGGCGCAGGGTACAACCGATTTCCTTAGACGTCAGCTTGAAGACGCGAAGCGCAGTCTCGACGAGCAGGATGCGAGGCTCGCGAAGTTTCAACAGCAGTATGTCGGCAAACTTCCCGGACAGGAAGAGCCGAACATGAACATGCTTGCGAGCCTTAATACTCAGCTTGATGCTGCCACCCAGGCCCTCGCGCGCATGCAACAGGATCTGAGCTACGGGCAGACGATCCTCGCACAGCAGGCCCGCGACTTCCAAACACCGGAGACCCAGAGGATCGCACCGCAGGCACAGCAAGAGGAGCTGCAGAAACTGCTGGCCCAAAAGGCCGATCTGACCGCGCGCTATACCGCTGATTACCCTGACGTGGTCACCATCGAACACAAAATTGCCGACTTGCGGCACGAGATGGCCCAAGCGCCGCCACCGACTGTTGCTCCAAGCCCATCCAGCCAGCGCAATGAGCCGGCTTCCCTGCTTCAGCTTCGCGCCCAGGTTCGGGCCGAGGAATTAGGAATCGCGCAGAAGAAGCATGATCAGGCCGCCATTCAATCACAGATCAAGATGTATCAGGACCGCATCTCATCTAGCCCGCTGGTTCAGGAGCAGTACAAGACTCTGACTCGTGATTACCAGACCGCGCAGGAATCGTATGACGCGCTGCTAAAGAACATGCAGCAGGCGAAGATGGCAACCGATCTGGAGCGGCAGCAACAAGGGGAACAGTTCAGTGTCATGGATGAGCCCAACCTCCCGGATGCTCCGTCGTCGCCCAAACGGCCCGTCTTTGCAGCCGGCGGCTTCGCCATAGGCCTTATGCTCGGACTCGGAATCATAGCTTTCCTCGAGTACCGCGACACGGCTCTCAAATCGGAACGCGATATCTGGGCGTTCACGAAGCTGCCCACACTGGCGACCATCTCGCTCTTGGACGAAGTCACGCCGGCACCGCTTAAAACAAAGCGAAGCCTCTTCGGCCGCCGTCCCGGTGCCCCAACCAACACGCCCGTCATGAATGCGGGTGGATAACTGCCATGTACAAATCCTTCTTCAAACTCCAGACCAGCCCTTTCGGCACTAGCCCCGATCCCCGTTTTCTTTACATGATGCCGCATACCCGAGAGGCGCTCGCCTGCCTTGAGTACGGGATATCCGCTCGCAAAGGATTCACCGTGCTCACGGGTGAAGTCGGGACCGGTAAAACGACACTTCTACGGCGGGCACTGAGCTCCTTCCGCGATCGGCGTGTCGCAACCTCGTTCGTCTTCAATCCGCGACTGGACGTGATCGATTTCCTGGAGTTCGTACTGACGGACTTCGGCCTAAACCCCGCATCGCGCACTAAATCGGGAATGCTTCTTCAGCTAAACCGCTGGCTCATCGAGCGGTACCGTATGGAGGAGACCTGCGTGGTTGTCGTTGATGAGGCGCAGAATCTCTCTTGGGACCTCCTGGAAGAGATCCGTCTGCTTACCAACCTCGAGACATCTTCGGAAAAGCTGCTTCAAATCGTTCTTTCTGGACAGCCCGAGCTTGAGGAGAAGCTGCGCCACCCCAGTGTTCGTCAGCTTCGACAGCGCGTTTCACTCTGGTGCCGAACGCAACCGCTGACCGATGCTCAGACTCACGCGTACGTTGCCGAGCGGCTTCGGATTGCGGGAGCTTCCTGGCCCTTGTTCTCCCCGACCGCACTTGACCTCATTCACCGGTATAGCCGTGGCATCCCCCGTCTCATTAACCTGATCTGTGAGCACGCTCTCATCGTCGCCTATGTAGATCAGGCTCGGCAGGTAACCAACACTATGGTCGAAGGCGTTGCCGTAGAACTTGAGTTGGAAACGCAGCCATTCCTCATCTCCACTGCGGCTATGGGTGGCAATGCTCCCGTGGGGAGATCGAGTGACACATCCAGTTTCGCGACCGGGCTTGGACAAGAGAGCACAGGAAGGCGTGATCGATGAGCCGCATTTATGAAGCACTTCAAAAAGCAGAGTCGGAGCGCGGAAGCGAACCGGAGAAGCGAGCCCAGCAAAATTCGGTGGTTGCCGTTGCGGACTACGACGTCCCCCTCGCAACCGTAGCAAGTCTCGAAGCCGATTCCAGATCCTCGGAGCGCCCTGGATCTAGCGCCTTCTCTCCTTCGTCCGAACCTTTGCTCGATCTGAGTGGTATCCCGGCGAAGCCCTGGTCTCCCGACCTCCGTCGTCTTCCCGCTTTACTCGAGCGTGGTCCCGCTGTCGAACAGTTCCGGAGCCTTCGCTCCCGGATCTATGAGCTGCGCGACATCAAACCGCTCAAATCCATCTTGATCAGCAGTGGAATGCCGCAGGAGGGCAAGAGCTTTGTCGCCACCAATCTGGCCATTAGCCTCGCCCGCAACAAAAACGCCAAAGTGTTGCTGATCGATGGAGATATGCGCCGATACACCATTCACCAGTTGCTCGGGTGTGAGGCCGAGCCTGGGCTCGCAGACTTCCTGGCTGGAAGGTCGACCATGGTGGAAGTCATGCAGCGCCCGGAAGCAGCTTCCATTACCGCTGCCGCAGGTATGCGTGTGGGCGGTCTCTCTTCCCTTACCCTCATCGCGGGTGGAATCGGCGGCGATCGTGCCGCCGACCTCTCAAATAACAATCGGTTTGGCGAACTGATCACTGCCGCATCGCCCCACTTTGATTGGATCATCATCGATTCTTCCCCGGTTCTTCCTGTCTCGGACGCGGTCAATCTGGCGCGTTTTTGCGACGGCGTTCTGCTCGTAGCAAGGGGCGGAGTCACCGAATACAGCGACGCCCAACGCGCCCAGCATGAACTCAAGTCCGCGAACCTCCTCGGCTTTGTCCTTAATGCGACCGAGAGGTCCCCGAAAGCCAGCACGTATTACGGGTATGACCCGCGCCACGAGGGCGAGTAAGGCAGAAACGCTCGATGATACGGCTATTTAATGTCTATTACCCCACCCGCACCATAGTCCTTCTACTCTGTGAAACGCTTATCGTCAGCGGATCGTTTCTGCTGGCTTCCCGGATGGTATTGGGGCAGGACACCTACCTTGTACTGAACTACGAGTATGGGTTCCTCAAAATCCTCACACTCACCGTCCTGACGCTGCTGTTCTCTTATTACTTCGATTTATACGAGCCTCAGCGCATGTCCGAACGCTGGGAGATCTACTTCAGACTTCTTCTCGTCCTCGGCTTCCTCTCCTTCTTTCTCTCGGCAATCACATACTTCTTTCCCGAAGCCGACATTGCGCATTCGGTCATTCTTCTGGGACTTGCCTTCCTGACCGCCGCATTAGTAGCGTGGCGAGGCGCTTACGAGTGGATTATCGGCCAGAAACCCTTTCGTGAACGGGTGTACGTGCTGGGCGGCGGCGAACGGGCACAGACCATCGTGCAAATGCTTCAAACACGCCGTGATGCAGGAATGGAAGTCGTCGGTTGGGATCCCCTTCCAGCCGATGCCAAGGAGACCAGGGAGATGTTCGCTCCGGCACTGGAACAATTCCGCGGGCCCAAGCCGAAGGTCGATCGAGTGGTCGTCGCAATGCAAGATCGTCGCGGCTCTCTTCCCGTCCGGGAACTCCTGAACTTGCGATTCGACGGCGTCGTAATCGAGGACGCCTGCGACCTGCTCGAGCGACTCTCAGGCAAACTTCTGCTGGATGGTCTACGCCCTTCAAACTTCATCTACAGTGAAGGATTTCGGGTCAAGCCCTCGCAGCAGATCGCCCGCCGCCTCGCTTCAACCTTGGCGGCCGCGATTGGCCTTCTGATCTTTCTGCCATTTCTGCCCGTTGTCATGTTGCTGGTGCGGTTTTCCTCGCCAGGGCCTATCTTCTTCAAACAGACTCGCGTCGGACTTGGCGGCCGCAATTTCCAGGTGGTCAAGTTTCGAACCATGCGTACCGATGCCGAAGCAGCCGGCGCAAAGTGGGCTACCAAGAATGATCCTCGCGTAACCCGCGTCGGTATGTTCATGCGCAAGACACGGCTGGACGAGGTTCCCCAACTCTGGAATGTGCTGCGCGGAGATATGGGCTTTGTCGGCCCACGACCAGAACGCCCCGAGTTTGTGCCTTGGCTCTCTGAGCAGATCCCCTACTTTGACCTACGCCACATGATCCGTCCCGGCCTGACTGGGTGGGCGCAGGTACGCTATGGGTATGGCGCTACACTCGCCGAAACACGAGAAAAGCTCGAATACGATCTTTACTACATCAAACACATGTCGCTTGGCCTCGATCTGCTCATCATGTTCGAGACAATCAAGACCATTCTTCGCCGGCGCGGGGCGCAGTAGATCTGATCCATATCTCCTAACAGGGAGACACCAAACAAAATCGCCGCATGCTGATCGATTTCTCGATACGCATGCGGCGGTCTGTGTTCCCTTTGATACCTAATTACGAAACTCTTGCTCCTGCCAGTTCGTGCTTTTCTTTTTCTTGGAAGTACCACGCGACCGTCTTTTCCAGCCCCGTCCGGAAATCCGCCTGAGGCTTGTATCCAAGCTCCCGGCCTGCGCGCTCAATGCTGGCGAGCGAATGCTGCACATCTCCGGCGCGCGTGGGTCCATAGTTCGGCTTCCGGTTAAAGCTGAGAATTTCCGCCAGCGCATCGTACAGATCGTTCAACGTATGGCTGTGTCCGGTGCCCACGTTGAACACGCGTCCTGTCGCCACCTCCTTAGGCGCTATGCATGCCAGCAGATTCGCGTTGACGGCATTCGCGACAAAGGTGAAATCGCGGCTGGTTGATCCATCGCCATTAATCGTGGGCGTCTCTCCGGCCATCATCTTGTAGATAAAGTGTGCTATGACTCCCGAGTAGGGCGAGTCCGCTGCCTGGCGCGGGCCAAAGATATTGAAGTACCGTAGGCACACCCCCTCCATCCCGTAAACTTTGCAGAACGCCTGGATGTAGTACTCGCAGGTAAGCTTCTGCACGGCGTACGGCGACAGCGGCTGCGGCGCCATCTCTTCATGCTTGGGTTGGGTCGGCTGATCGCCGTAGGCGGACGAAGAGGCCGCATAAACAATGCGGCGAACCTTTGCATCGCGCGCAGCTAATAGGACATTGAGGGTTCCATTAATGTTCGCCTCATGCGAGCTTAGCGGATCTTTGACCGATCGCGGAACTGAGGCTAGAGCCGCCTGGTGCAGCACGTAATCTACACCCTCGCAGGCTCTGCGCATCGCCGGCAGGTCCTGCACGTCAGCTTGCTCAAACGAGACCGCCTCACGGATCTCCGCCAGGTTGTCCAGCGTACCTGTTGAAAGATTGTCGATGCCTCGCACGGTGTGCCCCTGCTCCACCAGCGTGTGCGCAATGGTCGATCCGATGAAGCCGGCGATCCCTGTAATCAGATAATGTGCCATGTATGTATCTCCTCCCAGAACGTCTTTCCGTATGCTCGGTGATTCAATCTGAAACGTACTCGTCACCGGGTCTGCTTTACCACACTTGGCAAAACTACAGTGGACACCAGCCCTTTCACTTATCTAATGCTGAGGCACACCTGGTCAATGCAACTTCCGTGCTTCGCGAAGCTCCGTGACAGATGGCTAATCGCCACGAGGTTCTTTGCCAGAATAGTCGCTCAAGCAGCAAAAACCTTCGGTAAGCCGAAAATACGACAAAGGTGGCAGACGGATCACGTCCTCGTCCAGACCATCGGATGCAATAATATTCGACATGTTGATTACCAGCCCAGACACCCTTCCTCGTATCGCCGCCGAGCGCCTTGAGCGCCTCTCCGCTCGCACCGCCAAGATCGGAGTCATCGGACTCGGCTACGTCGGACTGCCTCTATCCCTCCTGCTCTCCGAGGCCGGGTTTAAGGTCACTGGCTTCGACATCGATGAAAAAAAGGTCACGGACCTCGAGAGTGGCCGCTCCTATATCTTCCGCATCCCGGAAACCGAGATTCAGGAGGCGCGCCGTCAGGGATTTCGGGCAACAACGGCCTTCGCTCAGCTTTCGGATCAGGACGCGATCATCATGTGCGTTCCCACCCCACTCACGGGACACCGTGAGCCTGATCTCAGCTATATCGAGAACACGGCCAAGTCAACCGCGCCCTGGATCCGCGAAGGGCAGTTGATCATTCTTGAGAGCACAACCTATCCGGGAACCACCGAAGATGTTCTCATCCCGCTGCTCGAATCGGGAAATCAGCACAATCTCAAAGTTCAGACCGCTGGCTCGCCATCGGAGCGCGACGTCTTCTATGTTGCCTTCTCACCCGAACGAGAAGACCCCGGCAATACCTCGGTCGCTCGCCGGGATATCCCCAAAGTCGTCGGCGGCCATGAGGAGATCGCAACGGAGCTTGCGGCAACTCTGTATGAAGGTATCTTCACCCGTTCTATCCGCGTCTCCTCCACCCGCGTTGCCGAAATGACCAAGCTGCTGGAAAACATCTACCGCTGCGTCAACATCGCTCTCGTCAACGAACTCAAGGTGCTCGCGCTGCGGATGGGCGTAGATATTTGGGAGGTCATCGACGCCGCGGCGACCAAGCCCTTTGGCTTCCACCCCTTCTATCCGGGACCCGGCCTTGGCGGCCACTGCATCCCCATCGATCCCTTCTACCTGAGTTGGAAGGCCAAGGAGTACGACTTCAACACCCGCTTCATCGAACTTGCGGGCGAGGTCAACGAGGCCATGCCGGAGTTCGTGACCAAATCCGTCGCCAAAGCGCTCAATCAGCACAGGAAGGCCGTCAACGGATCCAAAATTCTGATGCTCGGAATGTCCTATAAGAAGGATATTGACGACCTCCGCGAATCTCCCTCGCTGACCATCATCGAACTGCTTCGGGAAGAGGGCGCAGACATTGCGTACAACGACCCCTATCACCCCAAAGTTGGTCGTGGGCGCCACTACAACCTCAATATGACCTCCACGCCGCTGGATAACCTCGAGCAGTATGACTGTGTCCTTATCGTGACGGATCACTCCGACTATGACTACCAAGACATCGTCAAGCGATCCCAGCTCGTTGTTGATTCCCGCAATGCCACGAAAGGGATTCAGTCGGCGAAGATCGTGCGCTGTTAGTCGGGCGCCGCTGAAGCGTTCTGGCCAGTCGAAGGGAAATGGCTAACTCAACTACGGTGAAGATGGCTGGCAATCCGCCTCAGTGTCGGCTCGACACTCCCGAATTGGCTGCTCAGAACGGCATCGAGCCGGAAGCTTCCGGAGCGCGGATCCGGTGATACGCGCAGCAGATTCAATGGCTCACTCCAGCTGTGACGGTTGATCCCGCCATAGAAGGAGAATGCCGTCTTGTACCCGGCTTCCTTCACCTGCTCCAACGTAATCGGTGTGACGTCCTTCGGCGATCCATTCGGGTAAGCAAAGGAGTCGACCGGGCGTCCCATCTGCTCCTCAATGGTAGCTTTCGATCTCTGGAGTTCCCTGCGTTGGTCATCGGGTGAAAGCTTGCTCATCAGGGGATGCGTTTGAGTGTGCGAGCCAATCTCCATGCCCCCCGCCGCCATCTCCCTGGCCTCCTCCCAGTTCAGGAACCGCCTCTCCTCGCCCTCAATCTCCACTTCAGTCTCGTGACGGAGTTCCTCAAGAAATGCAGGAGCATCTTGGTTGAGGTCGGATTTATAAGCCGACACAACGGTGCTGATAGCAGCTTCACGATCCGGTTCGAGCATCACCGGCCGCTCATCACAGCAGGTCAGCTGCAGAGACCTCTTCTTAGTCCGTCGAACAAGATAGGCGATCACGTCCCACCAAGGGAGAAATCCGGTTCCGACGAAGTCCGAAACCAGGTAGAAGGCGGCCGGAACCTGATAAGCATGCAGCAGTTTGTAAGCGATCATGTAATTGTCGATGTATCCATCGTCGAACGTGATCATTGCGTGCATCCGCGTCAGCTTCTTCTTCCGCGCAATCATGTCGGCGACTTCGTAAGGCAAAAGAACGGGGAAACGGCGCTTGATATAAGCAACCTGGAACTCAAACTGTTCAGCGGACGCTGAGAAGAGCTCACGGTCATACTCGCAAGCGGCACGATCTCCAATACGGTGATGATTGAAGACAATCACACCAGGATTCGTGGGGAGCTGCTCCAGCGCGCGCAACACCCCTGCGCGAGAGAAAAGCAGAGCAGTCTTCTCCTTTACCGACATCCTTAACCCTCCCGCGAGTTTCCAGGTATTTAGCTTCTATGCCCCGCATCTGAGTATACCGTCGGCAGTTCACCCCGGATCTTCCAGCAGGGCTCAGACTCCGACATCGTCATGCAATTGGGTAAGCATGAGCGTACTACGCCCCTCGGCTGGCTGCAAGCGGCTTTCAGCAACGTCGCGCATGCTAGAATTTCGTGGTTACGGAAGCCCAACGCGCTCAGCCCAACACTCACCTAGTGACCCAAATCAAAGCTCATCGCGATTGGCCGCCGGTTGTCGTCGGCAGTGTGTACCAGACTGGCCTCAACCTGATGCGCGATCTGCTTCGGCGCGGTGTCCGCACCGTCGGTATCGATTTCGACCCGGAGCATCAAGGCTTCCAGTCTGCCTACGGCGAGTCCCTCCTTTGCCCGAATCCCGACACAGATCCCGCGGCTTGGGTCGCGTTCATGATCGACCTGGCCTATAGGTTAGGGGCGAAGCCGGTCATCATCCCGGCAGCGGATATCTTCGTCTCCGCGCTCGGCCGGCACACCGATGCTCTGCGTGAGCACTACATCTTTTCGCTCGATTCGATCGCCGTGCAAGCCGCTCTGGCGACCAAGGAACAGCAATACGCTCTGGCGAGAGAGCATAACTTGCCGATCCCTCGCTCCCAATACATCCAGTCGCGATCGGACATGGAGCGGTTTGCCTCTGACGCACGTTTCCCCTGCCTGATCAAGCCCCGGCATGAGCGCGAGTGGAGCGCGCTTCCAGAGGGGAACAAGCTTCGCGGACAGAAATTGGTGACGGCGGAAACCGCCGACGATTTGCTCGCCGACTATGCCCTCACTGAGCCCTACCGTCCAGAGGTGATGGCGCAAGAGATCATCGCCGGCGGGGACGATGCGAAGTTCTGCTACCTCTCTGTTTACGCAAAGGGCAGCCGCAGGATCGGACACTGCGTCGTCCATGAATTTCGCGCTCATCCCATGCTGTTCGGCAGCGGGTCCATGGTGGAGCCCGTCATCGACGAAGAGATCGCATCCCTCTGCGACACGTTCCTTCGCAACATCGGGTACGTGGGGATCTGCGAGATCGAAGTAAAACGCGACACTCGCGACGGCATGGTACGGCTGATCGAGGCGAATCCACGCTTCAGCGTAACGGCTGACTCGGCGGTCTATGCCGGAGTAGATATCGGCTGGCTTCACTACTTGGATCTCATCGGCGAAGTCACGGAAAGTGTACGCGCGACCCGCTTCGGGTTCCGGCATATCGTGCTGTGGCGCGATCTGCCGGTGCTCTCCAAGTACGTCGCGAGCGGTACGCTCACCTGGGGAGACATTCTCAGATCGTATCGAGGGCCGCTGGAGTTCTTTGATTTCGACTGGAATGATCTCGGCCCCACGCGAAAGCAACTCGGATCGTTTCTCAGGTACCGGCTCGGCCTCGTGCTCAGCAGATCCGGTATCAAGCGCCCATAGCGTCGAAAGCCTCTAAGTCGAGGAGGCGCTTCCCTCCGGTGACGCAGGCGGCGCGAGCCGGCTGCTGTGCCCGAGTGCAGAGGTTCGGCGGGCGAGCACTTCGCCGTACGCCCGCGCGACCGTCGTCATCATCGCGTCAATCGTGAACCGCTCGGCCACAATCTGCTTGCCCGCTTCTCCCATTTCGCGAGCTCGGGCTGGGTCGTCCAGCAACTTAAGAATGGCTGTGGCGAGAGCATCAGGATCCTCGGTGGGCACGATGTAACCGCTGACACCCTCCGAAACCGCCTCCGCGTTTCCGCCAACGTCCGTCGCCACGACGGGTAGTGACATGGCCATAGCTTCGACGATGGCATTCGAGAAACCTTCGCTGCGAGAAGGAAGAACGAAAATATCTGCTCCAGCGAAGTGGCTCCGCAGGTCTTTGAGACCTCCGGCAAAGTGAAAACGCTCCGTCAGCCCAAGCTCCCGAATGAGTGCCTGGAGATGCTCAAAATAGGCCGTGTCGAGAGTAGCGCCAGCGACGCTGAATACGGCGCTCGGATACCGCACGGCGATCTGTGCCGCCGCCCTGACAAAGATGTCGTGCCCTTTGACGTGGCGGATGTTTCCTACCGTGGTAATCACAATCGCCTCCGCCCTATCGAGAATGCGGGTCCCCCGGTTCCAGTCCGCGATATTCAGCCCGTTGTAAACCGTCTGAACGCGCAATGGATCGATCCCGTCAACCTCGATGCCGTGCTTGCGAACCAATTCAGAGACGGCAAATACGCGGTTCGGCATGCTCGCCAGAAGTCTGTAGGCCAAACGATGCTTCCTCTTTCGAAGGATCCCCATATCTCTGCGACTCCAGATCAACCGGGCGGAGGATAGGGTCCTGACGACGAGACCGGCCCAGAGATCTGAGCTTTCAAAGAATGTCTGCACGATCTTAATCTTCTGGGCACGGATAAATTGCCCCAGATAGAACGCAGCCCCCAGCGCCGAGAAGCCGAACACGTTCGTGAGCGGAAGCAAATAGATCGGACACGGAGGATTAGCCAGAACCTCCGGATTGGTAGGAGCTTGAAAGGTGAGGATCGAGACGCGGTACCCGTAATCCGGGAGCAGCGATGCCAGCCTGAGCACGATGCGCTCTCCCCCGCCCATCGGGCCGGCCAGACCATCGACCACAATCAGAACGTGTGGCAGTGCCGCATACCCAGGAGGCAGAGCATATGCGGGTTGAACCAGAGGTGTGATCTTCATCGGTAGGCCAGGTAGTGGTTCGCGGCAACGTCCGAATCGATTGCGGCCTGCTCTGGTAAAAGCGCTTCATCCGGGAGGTTTAAGGCCCGCAACGAAGCCGCGGCAAGTATCCAGAGCAGACCGTTGATCTCGAGATAGGTCCAGCGATCGCCAAAGAGATTCAACACGATCGAGCCTGAAACCATAAGAAGAAGGCCTAGACCGAGGCCTCGATAGAGCGGGTCAACGGCCTTCCGGAAGAGCCGGTATCCAAGAGCGAGTAGAAGGAAGACAAGCGCCAGCGCCATCATCATTCCGATAATGCCCGTTTCGACCATCACCTTGACATACCAGTTGTGGGTATCGCGGAGACCATCCGTGTGATCCTCCAACTGATAAGTGGCATATCCTGCGCCAAAAATGGGATCGCTCAAAATCGCGTTCTTCGCACTGGTCCAGAGATCCACACGCTCTTGGGCGGAAGCCTCGAGTTGCCCATTGCTGTCCTGCGTCATCGTGACTCGTTCCGTGACAGCGGTCGGCACAAGCGTCTGCCACGTGAGGAGGAAGACAGCAATGATAGGGATCAGCTTGCGGTCCTTAAGCAGGCCGAGCAAGACCCCCCCGAACACAACCGCGACGTAGGCAGCTCGCGAGAAAGAATACATCGTCGCGAACAGGGTCAGCGCGACCAGTCCACTGCAGAGCAGCTTGGCCTTCTTGCGCTTGAGAAACTGGCTCAAGCCCCACAGAAAAAGCGCGGATTGAGCCAAAAAAGCTGCGAGCCCATTGGCCCCGGCAAAACCTAACGGACCTCCATCCCGTTTGCTCTCGTCGAAATGGGTCCACGAACGCGATAAGCTGTCCAGGAGAAAACTTCGGTCGATCAAAAGGATGGAGAAAGCGACCAGGATGATCGTCGTTCGAATCGCCTTTCTGTCTTCGATCACCAGACCCGCCGCAACAAAGACAAGCGGAATCAGCATGTAGCCCTTCCACGTTGCAAAGGTGATCTGAGCCGAGGTGAGCGGGAGAGGACCGTTTCCCGTAAGTGCTCCAAACCACATGGAAACGTAGAGATACACGCCGAAGATGAGCCACACCACATACAGCTTTGATTTCGGCAGGCGCTTGCCGTGAAGGATTGCCCCGATGATGACGCAAAGGATCAGAAACGTCAACAGATTCCCACCCAAGGGATAATCGTCCAGATGGTCGCGGAGGGTCCGGTACGGCAAAAACGGAATTGCGTAGTAGAAGCCGACAAGCGGTCTCCCGCCAAGCGAAACCAGGCACATGATCCAGAAGCAGATATAGGCCAGCAGCGGAACGTAATGGATGAGTCCTAGACCCACGGTGTGCTTCTCCTGCGTTTGCGCTCGCATGCCTTAAGATGCCGCGAATGAGGATCGATGCTCATCGGACCCAGACCTGCTTGCGTCCAGAGACGAAATTGTAAAACGCCAGCGCCGCGGCCGCATTCAGCATCACAAACGTGCTGGCTATCCCGACCGGCTTGTACCTCGTGAAAGACGGTATCACGCTTCCTAATGCCGCTAACAGATAGAAGCACGCCTGCAGCCAGAATACCGCTCGATAGACCGGGGCCGCCGCAAGGTAGGAGGTAACCAACATCAATACCAGGAGGAACGGCACGAGCAGTCGAAGCAGCTTGTGACTGATGAAGCGAAACAGAATAGGATTTCGCGACGAAAGAAGCCAGGGTGCCAGCCGCAGGAGCTGGTAATTCCCCGTAAGCGTCCGTACCTTGCGTGAGAACTCCTTGCCCTTTTGAACGAAGAGCCGATCACGGGCTATCGCGCTCGGCTGAAAGACGACCCGCTTTCCTTGACGCACCACCTGCATCGGAACGAAAACGTCGTCCAGGATGGTCGCAGGCGGAATCTCGACGTAGAGGCCTCTCCGCATCGCGTAAATGGCGCCTGTAACACCCACCACCGAACCCGAAGCTGCCTCCAGCTTTCGTACGACCTTTTCGAGCTTCCAATAGATTCCCAAGCCGTTCGACGAAGAGACGCCGGGAGCGCTCTCGATCAGCAGTTCTCCGCTCACCGCCCCTACCTCGGGATCGGCAAAGCAGGCTGTAAGTTCGGAGATCGCGTTTGCATCCACGCTCTGCCGTGCATCCAAAAACACCAGCAGATCACCCGTGGCCTGCTTCACGGCCGCGTTCAGCGCCGACGCTTTGCCGTGAGCCTGTTCGAGGATGACAGGAACGATCCGGGGACCATGCTCCCGTAGGATCGCTTCCGTCCGATCCGTCGAACCATCCGATGCGATCACGATCTGAAGCAGGTCGGGAGGATAGTCGGAGAGCTCTAGATTTGCGAGCTTGGCCGGCAAATGCGCCTCCTCGTTGCGCGCCGCGATCACAACCGAAACGCTGGGAAGAACGCTTCCGCGACGGATGGGTCGATGGCGCACACGAACGTAAAGAGCTAAAAAGAGCGCGTAGCCAAAGTAGGCATACGCAACCACCACGAGGCAGCACCAGAAGATCACCTTCATCGCGCGCCTCCGCCCATGGCGAAATAGTTGGGAAACCGAACGTTCCCCCACATCGGGCGGCCGCCGGGATGCGAACGGAACTGAGTCCAAGCTCGAGTACATTCGCATCTCGATCCTGAAGTTTTCATCGCGGCTTCCCTAAAAAACAAAACACCACACTCCGGTAATCGCAGACCAGGTACCGGGAGTGGGCATCCGCTCTCTGTTAGACAAGCCGGATAGAACGAACGCCCTGTCCATGATACGGTAAGCGGCGTCACCTCTTCCAAGCGCGATCTACACCGAAAGTGGCAACTCGCGAAGAGTCCGGGGCCATGCCGCACTGCTACCATTGTCATGGTTCGAGAGCCAGGAGAGATGTCCGGTAAAAAGCGCTTCGCCTTCAATGTAGTCATGAACTGGTTCGCGATGGCCGTGGGGATGGTCGTCCCGTTCTTTCTGACTCCCCTCGTCGTGCGACATCTCGGGCCTACCGGGTATGGCGTCTGGATCCTCGCCGTCTCAACGGTGGCTTACCTCAATCTGCTGGACCTCGGCTTGCGCAGTGCCATCATCCGTTTTGTCTCCAAGGCGGAGGCCCAGGGCAAACTGGAGGAGGCGCGATCCGCAATCGGTGCAGCGCTTTGGTTTCGCGTCCTGATCTCAGCAGCGGTTGCGGTCTTCAGCATCGTTCTCGCCATCGTCTTTCCACATTTCTTCAAGGTTCCTCCCGACCTCCAGCGAGCGTCACAGATCACCGTTCTGGTGTGTTCGCTCGGCGTGGCCATTACGCTCGTCTCGGGCGTCTTCGGCGCGGTCCTCGCCGCAGTCCAGCGTTACGACGTTCTGAGCACCATCGGCATCGTTGGGGTGATTGCGCGGGCAGGCGGTGTCATCCTCATCCTTCGCAGCGGGCACGGTCTCACCACCCTCGCTTACTGGGAGTTCGCGGTCATTCTGGTATCGGGTCTGGCGACCATCGGAGCAGCTCTGAAGCTGTTCCCTCCATCTCGGGTGCGGCTCAGCCGCCCGGATATCGCGACCTTGAAGATGATCTGGTCCCATAGCTTCGCGGTGTTCATCATGCTGATCGCCGGACAGGTCATCTTCAGCACCGATAATGTGGTCGTGGGTGCGTTCCTTTCCGTCGGCCTCGTCGCCTTCTACTCCATCGGCGGAAGCCTCACAATCTACTCGCGCCAGGTCGTCTCCGCCCTCGCCACCACCTTCACCCCGCTCGCGAGCGGGCTCGAGGCTTCAGGCAAAAGTGCAGAGCTGCGAAAGCTGCTGATCCGCGGAACCCAAGCCTCTCTCGCTCTTGCCCTGCCTATCAGCCTGGCGCTGTTCTTCCGGGGCAAGACCTTCATTGGCCTATGGATGGGGCCCCGCTACAGCCAGGTATCGGGCACCGTCCTCCAGATCCTCATGATCGGCCAGTTCTTCACCGTGGCGAACGTTACCGCCGGCAACATCATGTTTGCCATCGGCAAGCACAAGGCCGTCGCGAAATGCTCCGTGCTCGAAGCCACGCTCAACCTGTCACTTAGTTTGATCCTGGTGAAGACGATCGGGATCTATGGCGTGGCCTGGGGAACCTCGATCACCATGTTGATCATCCATCCACTCTTCTGGCCCGCTTATGTTCGCAAGGTGCTCGACATACCCATCAGAACCTACGTGTGGGAGGCATGGGGCAAGATCACACTCTGCTCCGTCCCGTATGCCGTAGCCTGTGCGATCTCCGACCGCTACTGGCATCCCCACTCGATGCTGGCGTTCTTCGCCGAAATCATCGTAACCCTGCCCGTATACGCGCTCGGCGTGCTCCTTATCTTCCACGAGGAAGCGCGCGGCGCGGTCCAGCGGTGGCAGCAGTCCAGAGTAGTGCCCGTTCAGGCCGCCCAGTAATTCGCACAGGCTATCCACGAGCTTACCCTCTGCTCAAACGCCGGAGCCGTGCCGCCATGGCCCAGCACTCATGCACCCAGGAGGTCGTAACCTCCACGCAATAAGACCAGAGCTGACGTGGATTAGCGAAGATCGCCTCCCTCTTCTCTGGCGGTGGGCTGTCGTCTTCGGTGGAAGCCGAGCCTGCTGGTGCGGATTCCAGCGCGCCAATGCTGGGCGGGTTGGGTCTTGGGGCGCCGAGACCATCCTCCGAAGCTCCAGAGACGGGGACACCCGCGCCGATGATTTTGCTCCGCGGCGATAGATGAAAGTCGAAGCTGTCCAGGGCAGACTCGGCGCGAACCGGGGTGCTCGGTTCGCGAAGGAACGTCGGGTCGAGCGTGTTGCAGCTCTCACCAGCGTGCAGCGGAGATGGGCAGTTGTTCTGCCGGACGTTGAAGAATACGTTGTGGTCGCGCGTATTCCAACCTCCATTCCGGGGCATGGAAGGGCTCTCCAGGTAAAACACCGCTGCGGTCTGCCCCTCGTTGTAATGCGGGTTGGCATACCCCAGCAGAATGTTGTTCTGGAAGATGGTGTTGGCGTGACTGCAGTCATCCCATCCGGCCTCACAGGCGAGGTCGTACGGCACAGCTCCGTAGCCTGCAACGCTGTTGTTTTGCAAGACATAGGTGCCCTGGTCGGTAAACTGGAAGACTAGGCCGTCCCCCCCGGCACGGCAGGGGACCACTCCCGGAACGACCGCGCTCGCAGGCTCATCGCCGATCGTCGACATGATCCGGTTGCAGTTCACCAATGCCGTGTTATTGCGAAATACAACCGCGTCCGCAGCCCCGATCTTGTAAGCCTGCCCGTCATTGCCGTAGCTCTGGGAGTTGGTCACCGTCAGGCTCTGCATGCCGGAGTGCAGCAGATCCAGACCATCCTGGAAGTTGTAGCGCCATATGTCGTGGTCAAAGATCCATGTGCCCACCGTGTTCGCGGTGCCGAAGCCGTCGCCGTACCCCGTCGTGTTCTGGTCCCGGCACTCGATATACGGGTAGTTGTGAACAACCGGGTACTCTTCCACGCATCCCGTGAACTCGGTAATGGAGTTGGTCAGCGTAAAGCCACCCGCGACCGATATGTTCCCGGATTGCCATGGCGAATCGTCCATATCGATGCCGGCCATCGGCATGCCCCTGATGTGAACGTAATTGCCCACCACACCCACACCGCTCGCACCCGCAATACCAGCCACCACCAGACCATGGAGGAACAGGTCGTTATACGTCACGCTGCTCGTCAGGGCTGATTCGAGTATCCCGTACGCTCCGCCCGGACTTCCCTTCGGGCATGCCGCATTCGTGAACTGGCCCGGACCGCACGCAGCCCTGTCCGTAATTTCGAAACAGGAGAGGTCGACGAACTGCGAATCCTTGACGTTGAACGCCTCTCGTCCATAAGCGACCAGCAGTGTCTTGGCCGGGTCTCCGTGGCAGTTGGCGTAGTTCTCGCCCAGAATGCGGGTGTGCTGCGAGGCCGTGCCCGACGGGACCGATGGCAGATCGCAGTTCAGGTCCTCACAGTTCGTCGGCGTGTACGGCTTGTCGAACGCCACGTGGTACCCCGCCGGATTCTGACGGACGATCACCGTATCCCCACCCGTGATCATCCATGCCAGGTGCAGGTGCGTGACACCATCCGCATACAGATCGCGGAGGTTCTTCACCGCACACGGCTGGTTCTTCCCCTTCCCGGGGTAGTCCGCATCGTGCTTTCCATCGCATTCCCCGTTCGGCGTCTGCGCTCGGCTGACAAAGGCTGTCCCGCCGCCAGGCCGCACATACCAGGTCGACCTCCCCTGCCCGCCCGCGACCACGGTCAACGCGATTACATTTCCCGGACTGATCCACCTCCCGTCGGTGCTCTTGCCGTACACGCCGTCGCCTGCGCGGCCACAGGTAATCGTCACCGGGCCCGGAGACACTGCCGTGACCTGGCCGAAGCGATCCACCGTGGCCACCGCAGGATTGGAGCTCAACCAGTTACAGGTCATCTGAAACGGATTGCCGCTCTTTTCACCCGGGTTTGCATGATTGATGACAAAGCCCGAGCCGATCGTCACCGTGGAGCCGACCGCCACGTTTAACGGCAGAAGAGCATCGTTTCCGGGATCTTTATAAGCCCTGTAGTCCGGCGTCGGGTACTGGTAGAACACATCGCCCCCATGCTGCCCCATCACTGCGGCACGGTCGGCGACCTTGCCCACCGAGACAAGCACGTAACCGATTGCGAAGGCATTCTCCCCGCCCTCGTCCTTCGTCCATGTGGCGACCCCGGAGCCGCTGACCACCATCGCGGAAGCGCGCGAGCTATGCCACGCGGCTCCGCCGGCTGCTGTGCAGTTGTCCGATGTGCCATCGGGATAGGCGCAGGTAGCGCTGAACTGCAGGCTCGATCCCCGCTGCAGAACGGCGCCCTGGGGCGAGATCGCGATGGAACTGGGTGTCTTTCCGTACGCGGCGGTCGCACAGAAACAAAGCGCAGCCAGAGCACGGGGGAAAAGACCTCCCTCCCGCCTCCTCCACGCAGCTCCTTGATGGTTAGAACGGGTCATAGACGTCTCCAATACCTCGGCACAAACCATCCCGGCCCCATCCCGGATAGGACCGGCCTCTCTGCCAGAGCTTCGACATCATCATAGCCGCTGCCCTCTTCGGCGCCGGAACACTGACGCTGCCCGGAACGACCCCGGAGCACTCACCCGGCAGCCGCCGAGCCGCCGGTCTCCGAACCTCCAACTTCCAGGACGTTGTTGATATACCCTTCCGATCCCGAGGTGGAGACAATCTTCCCCGGGTTTCCGAGCACCACCGATCTCTCCGGCACGTCGAAGTTGACGTAGGCACCCGGAGCGATTAAGGCTGCGCTGCCGATCGTCACTTTGCCGACAATGATCGCGTTTGCTCCCACCCAGACACGATCCTCAAGGGTCGGAGCGCCGCGGCGCGAGCCCCGGCTCGTCGCGCCGATCGTGACCCCTTGCGCAATGTTAACGTTGGAACCCAAAATCGCATGGGGGCTGATGACCACTCCCCCGAAGTGGCCGATATACAAGCCAGACCCGATCTTTGTCGCCGGGGAGATCTCAAGGCCGTACCGGAAACGGTAATGATTCAACCACAGGCGATTATAGAGATAAGGCAGCAGACCGAACGTTCTCTTCCGCGCGCCATAGAACGCGACCTTTCGCAGATAAAACGTGTATCGGAACCCCGGAGCCTGCAGATATGCGGCAACCAGGCCTCGGACACTGGTCTCGCCGCGATACCGGTAAAGATCGGCCCGGATGACCTGCCAAAGCCTCATAAACGCGCCCGTCTCTGCCATGCCTGGGCCGAGTTCGCTCGCGAATGCGGGATCCACATAGGAGGATTCTCGCACGCAGGGCAATCGAGGGGGCAAGTTCGATCTGCACCTCTTGTGGCAGGCATTGTGATCTTGTTCCAACTCAATTCTGTTAAGGTTTAATACAGAAGCATCCGGCTTGGCCTTGGAGCCGAGATCAACATCGCGGCCGCTGCGGACCGATCCAACGGGAGTTGTAGCTTGTCACCGTCTTCCAACCGGCTTCACCTTCTCTACCATGAGCTTCGGAACTCCCCAAGCGACTATTCCTATGTTGTCGAAAGGGACGAGTTCGAGCGGCACGCCGACTTCTTCGTCCAGGCGAGACGCCACGGAGCTCCCCTGTTCTGGCCCGAGATCACATTCGATGACGGCCACATCTCAAATTATGAGCTTGCCCTTCCCGCGCTCGCCTCGCGCGGTCTGCAAGCCACGTTCTTCATCACGGGGGGGTGGACGGGAACTCGATCCGGATACATGGGCTGGGAGGAGCTGCGAGCCTTGCATGCAGGCGGGCAGCGCATCGGTGCTCATGGATGGACTCACACCCTGCTGACTCACTGCACGGACGAAGCGCTCAAGACCGAACTGGGCAGCGCACGCCTCCATCTCGAAGACAAGCTCGGAACGGCGATCACCGCCATGTCCCTGCCCGGAGGACGCTTCGACCGCCGGGTGCTCGCGGCCTGTCGCGAAGCCGGATACACGCAGGTCTACAGCTCCATCCCCAGATTAGAGCAGGCCACCCAGGAGCTGGTCGGACGCTTGAACGTCCGCAACGGCCAGTCTGTTGAGTGGTTCGCCCAGCTCCTCGATCCCAGCAGCGGCCTGCTCGCGAAGCTCGAACGGCAAGATCGATGGAAGGCCGCGCTAAAAAAGATGATGGGAGATCGAACCTACGCAAAACTATGGGCCGTACTCAACCGGCAGGAGACGAACTCAGATCCGATCGAGACCTCGATCCGATGAAGATCCTGCACGTCATCTCAAGCGGAGGGATGTATGGCGCCGAAGCCGTCATTCTCAACATGTCCCGGACGCTGAACCGAACCGGACACACCAGCATGCTCGGGATCTTCTCCAACTCCGCCAATCCCAACCTGCAACTGCACGAGTGCGCGCTCGGCGATGGAATCGAATCGCACCTCATCTCCTGTCGCGGGCAGATCGACCGAACCGTCCCTGCGAGCATCCGGGCCCTCTCCGCCAGTACGGGCGCCGATGTCCTGCACGCCCACGGTTACAAGGCGGATGTCTATGCTTACCTCGCCCTGCGCGGCTCGCCAACCGCGCTCGTCTCGACCTGTCATAACTGGCTGGATGACAACCGGATCGTAAGACTCTACGGCTTCCTGGATCGCAGAGTGCTTCGGAACTATCAGGCTGTCGTCGCCGTGTCCGAAGAGGTGCGGCAGAGACTGGCCGGCTCAGGCGTTCCAGCCGGCAACATCCATTTCATTCGTAATGGCATCGATCTACGGCCCTTCGACTCTGCTTTTCCGTCGCTGCGCGACCCGAGCGCACCCGGAGCTCTCCTCGTCGGCTGGGTGGGCCGGCTCTCTCGGGAGAAGGGTCCAGACCTCTTCATCCAGGCCGCGGCCAGGGTGCATTCCGAGTTCCCCGATGTGCAGTTCATTCTGGTAGGGGAAGGCCCCGACCGCGCTGAGCTCGAGACCCTCATCGAGAAGCTCGGACTCACCGCTCGCATTCACCTCGCCGGCCGAAAATCCGACATGCCCGCGGTGTACGCATCCTTTGCCCTCATGGTCTCTTCCTCCCGGCGCGAGGGCTTGCCGATGGCAATCCTCGAAGGCATGGCCAGCAGGCTGCCGTGGATAGCCACCGACGTTGGCGACGTGTCGACCATCGTGCAGGATGGCCGCACCGGTGTCCTTGTGCCCTCCGACAACCCTGCTCGCCTGGCCGATGCACTTGCAACTCTGCTGCGCCATCCAGAAACGCGAACGCGCCTTGGAGGAAATGCGAGACGTCTGGTCGAAACAGAGTTCTCCGCCGAACAGATGACCGCCGAATACTTGCGCGTCTACAAAGCTGCGAGGGATGCCACTGCCCCGTTCGATCCTGTTATCGCCCATAGCGCGCCGGGTGGAACCCATTGACACCCCTACGCCATTCGCCAAAGGTCTTCATGATGGATCTCTTAGCCATCGTGCCCTACTACACGGCCTACCTCTCGAAAGCATTGCTGCGAGAAGGCCTGGACCTCACCGTCGGATCGATCTCCTACTACCTTGACCCGGTCTGCTTCCAATCGCGTGGCATACACCTCAACCCCGGTCTGCTGGACCTCGTAGGCAGGTTTCGCCTGCCAAAGCTTCCGCGCAGGGTACTCAAACTAGCTGAGGCGGTCATCAACCTGTCCGCGCTCTGCCTGCGCTTCACGGTCTCCCGGCCTGACATCATCCACGTCCAGTTCCTGCCCATGCTCCGATGGCGCTTTCCCCTGGACCTGTGGTTTCTGCAACTCTTCCAGCGCAGAGGAACCAAGGTCATCCTGACCGTACATGATCTCCTCCCCCACGACACTGCGGAGCGCTACAAGGCGATCTTCCATCGCCTGTATGACGGTGTGGACGCGATCATCTGCCACTCGGACCATATCGCCGCAAAACTCGCAGCCGAGTTCAATGTGCCCCTCAAAAAGGTCGCCATCATCCCTCACGGACCCTTCTTCTACGATCTGCCGGTACGCAGGTCGGATCAAATCCTCCAAAAGTTTGAGCTCAAACCCGGAAAAGTTCTCTTTCTGTGGCAGGGAATCATCTTTCCGTATAAAGGGATCGACCTGCTTCTTAACGCATGGAAGACAGGGGAGCAGGATCTGCAAGGCGCCTGCCTGGTGATCTCAGGCACAGGATCGCCGGAGTTGCTGGATCAGATTCGCCAGCAGGTGCAGGATCTCCACCTTCAGAACGTGCATCTACACTTCCGCTTCATCACGACCGAGGAGCTGGTCACGCTTTACCGGGCAGCGGACGTGGTGGTCTACCCCTACCGCGCTATCACCACCAGCGGCGCTCTGGCTACAGGGCTTGCCCTGGGCAAGACCATCGTTGCGAGTGACCTCCCGGTCTTCCGCGAGCTGCTCACCAATGACCAGACAGCCCTTCTCGTCAATCCGCACAACAGCGAGGAGCTTGCCTCGGCACTGGTGCGCCTTGCAGGGGATCCAAGTCTCCGCGAGAGCTTCGCCGCTCGAATCCGGGATATCCAGTTCGGTGACCAGACCTGGCGCTCCATTGCCCAACAGACGATCGTCGCTTACCAGAAAGCCTTATCTCCACTTGAGGCATCACAATAGACTGGTCTTCTCCCGTCCCGTGCCAGAGCTGAGCCCATCCCCTGAGCTTGCCGTCGTAGCAAGCCAAGCCTCTTATAAAGAGCCACTTCTGCTATCCAAAGTTGCCATGTCCCTGTCTACTGTTATCCCAGCCTATAACTCCGCCAAATACATCGGGGAGACCCTCGAAAGTGTTCTCACCCAGACATTACCGCCCGACGAGGTTTTGGTCATCGATGATGGCTCGACCGATGACACCGGGACCATTGCCAGAAGTTTTGGAAGGTCCGTACATGTAATGCGGACCAGGAACTCGGGTCTTTCGGCAACTCGCAATTTTGGAGCGCGTGAAGCCAAAAGCCAATGGATCGCGTTTCTCGATGCTGACGATCTGTGGCAAAAAGACAAGCTCGAACGGCAGATGGCGGAACTTTCCAAGCAGCCGGACTCCGATGTCTGCTACACCGGACTTGTCGAACTGCTGGATGACGGCAGATCGACACGACTTGGAAATATCCGTCCCGTCGCCCCCCCAGAGAAGATCCGTGACGCGCTCTTCCATAACACGAACTTCCTGTCGAGCTCCGTGGTGATCCGGCGGTCGACCCTGCTCGCCTCCGGAGGCTTTGACTCAGGAACCGCCGTCGAGGACTGGGATCTGTGGCTGCGTCTCCTCCATTCCGGAACCAAATTCACCGCCTGCCCGGATCCACTGGTGCAGTACCGTATCCACCCGGAAAGCCTGTCGCATAAAGCGATCACCTTACTCGATGCGAAGGAAGAGGTCTACCAGCGGCTCGTGGTTCCCAAGCTCCCCTACCCGACACGGTGGATCAGGCGAAATCAGCAGACCAGCGAACATCAGGCTTGTGCCGCCTACGTCCTTCGCAAAGGCGGCGACCCTAGGTGTATCTCATTGATGGCGGAGTCGATTTTGCGCGGGCCCTTCTACGAAGGCAAACGGTACGCAGTACTGGCTTACATGCTCTACATGAAGCTCACCGGCAAGCTCAAGACTTTACCCGCCACGGAACAGCAGTAGATTCACAACAACCCGCTTCAGTCTCGCAACCCAGCGTCCCGTTCTCGATGGGCTGAGATACGCGGACCAGCCCGAAACGACCTCGTGCCATCGGGGCTTGAACAAATCTCCATACTTCTGGCTGAAGGCCTCGCGCCCTTTCCTGAAAGGCTCGCCGAAGCTTCCTCCGCTCTTGTGAAGTAGATGGAATTCGATCACGTAAACACTGCATCCGAGCATGCTCGCGACCAGACATAGATCGGCTGCGTACCAATGAAAACCGGATAAGTCGTGAGACAGGGCCAGGTTCTTTTCCCGTCGCACCACCATGAACATCTCGTCAAGGCTCATAACCTTGACCGGAAATGGCCCGCCTTTGCTTCTGTTCGGGCCGTACGGGTCAGTGATCCGATGAGCGAAGCTGCGGTCCTCCTTGGCCCCCGCATTCCCGCACACACCCCAGCTCGGATCGAGCAACGTGAGTTCCCGCAGCAGATCATCGAGCTTGTCGCGCCCATCGTCGATCAGCTGAATGTCCTGATGACAGAAAATCACGTACTCGCTGCGCGCCGATAACAGGAACCTGTTGTAGGCGGCAAACGCGTCCAGCCGATTCCCTTCCGAGTTGTCGACGTAAAGAAACTCACAGTCGGATCTCGTAAACGCATGCTCTTGAAAATCGCGTAGAAGCTCCGCATATTCAGCAGGCCGAGTCACCAGCGTGCATATCGAATACTTCAACGATTCGGGACCTTCAACCGAGACCTCTCGGGCCGTACTCTCGATTAGATCGCTCAGAAGTGCCCTCGCAGCCGCGAATTATCTCACCAAATCTTACCTCCTACCGCTGCTCCCGCCGGGTGGATACTTACGGGGGTAACTGGTTGCCTCAATAACCTGCTACCGCTAGAATTGCCCTCAGGCAGTGCGTATTCAGCACTGCTTACCTGGAAACAGCACAGCCGTCTGACGATTCTGGTTCGCCAATGCAAAGTCTCTGCTGCAGCAAGCAGCATAGAATCCAGCAGCACGGCGGCTCACATCCGCAGGAATGGTCTGTGTGGTTCTCCTCGAAGCTCGATCGCTTCTCATCACCGGAGCCTCGCCGGAACCGATCGTTCTTGTATCTCTGGCGCTGAGTCGCCCCGTCCACCACGGGTTGACTCTGGCGCTGATGGTTCTCGGCTACGGTGATTTATTTCGCGCTCACCCCATGAGCGCCTTGCATGACAAGCCTGCCGAATAACCCATAAGTCTCAGCAGTGAGACCAACCGAGCCATTTAGCGCCATCCGCACAACTGTCATGCTGTTGCAGTTGTCATTGAGCTCGGGCGCATCCCGATCACTGCTTACAGAACACGGTGCCCGCCGGTTTGGGCATTTGGAGAACAACCTTGAAGCGTCTTGCAATTCTCTTTTTATATTTGACTTCCACGCTTGCGTTTGCACAAAAAACGGTCTCTTCAGTCTCCATCTCGCCGCAGGGTGCGGTCCTCCAGAACGGTTCCAACCTGCAGTTCTCGGTCACCTGCCACTACACCGATAGCTCGTCGGACGGCTGCAGCAACGCTGGTGGCGCCAGGTGGAGCGCGGGAGCGCCGTCCAGGATGACCGTCAGCGCTGCCGGTCTGGCGACCTGGGTCTCCGATCCTGGCAGTGGTTGCAATCTCGAGTGCGCCTTCGCCAATGTGGCCGTCTCGGCCGGAGGTGTAAACGATCGCGCCATCGTGATTGGACAGCATGTGGGCGACACCTTCTACGAATACCCCACGCCCGACATAAATAACTTCAAAGATCAGGACACCTTCGCATTGCAGACGCTGACCGTCGCGGTCGGCGCGCAGATTGCCGTTGGAACCGGAATCGTCATCAACGACAACAGCATCGGAAATCACACCGGCGTTCCGTTCTCACCCACCTGCAGCTGGTCCAGCTCCGACACCGGAAAAGCGATCGTAGACCGGCACGGTCTCGTCACCGCCATCGCTCCCGGCGTCGTTACCATCACCTGCGGAAGATCCGGAAACGGCGTCTACGGAAGCAGTACCGGCCCTAATTGGGTCTCTCCCGGTAACAACATCACTCTGACGGTTCAGCCTGGCGGGAATGGCACAGCCACCTGGTACGTTCGGCCGAACGGTGGCTCCATCTTTGTCAACGGCTCGCAGACCCCGGCCGGCCAGTGTGACGGCAAGCACGATGCCGACTACCCCGGCTCCGGCATCAATCAACCGTGTGCCGTCAACAACCTCCGCGACCTCTGGGCAGACGGTGTTACCCCCCATGAGCTGCGCTGGTACATCACTGGTGGAGACACCATCATCGTCCGGCAAAAGTCCACGCCGTACAACATGAATCTCGATCAGGCCAGCCCCTACCAGACTCCGGCAGGAAGCGCCTTTGTTCCGACCAACTGCGGCGGCAACCCATTCTGTTACATGCCCCCCGTTCCCTCCGGGACAGCATCGAAGCATACACGCATCCTTGGCGAGAACTTTGGCAGCTGCCACGCCGATTCAGCCAAAACCCTGCTCAACGTCTCCTACAACGGCGCCACCGCATTCAATGTCAAAGACTCGCAGTTCGTGGATGTAGCCTGCTTTGAAATCACCGATCAGGCCGCTTGCTCAACCAGTACCAACTTCACCAATGTCTGCCACGGCAGCAACGCCAACTTCGGCTATAACGGAATCCTTCAGTCCGCTCTCACCAGCTACGTCAACTACACAGACATCTTCATTCACGGCCTCGGCGGAGACGGGATCGGCGGTGCGGCTGGTGTCGGCGTTGTCGGCAACTACCTCCACATACGCGGAGCCCCGGACGCCGGAATCAATCTGGACGACAACACCTGGGAGTCGGGCAGCATCTCCGTATCCGGTGGCTTCACCCTCAATAACTCCATTACCGAGTTCACCGGGTGCGTCGAAGAATACCCGGTGGTGCACAACTACCCCTTCATCGAGTGCCGCGACCAGAACCTCGGAGGCTACGCGGATGCCTTCGGAACCGGCAGCACCACCGGCGCCTGGAGCTTCGATCACGATATCTGGCGCTACAACTTCCAGGATGGCCTCGATCTCCTTCACTCCGGCATGCAGAGCCTCAGCGTCACCAACTCCCAAAGCTACGGCAATGACGGACAGGCGTACAAAATCGGTCCGGCGGACACGGTCGTCTTTCGCAACAATCTCGCGATCGAAGACTGCGCTCGCATTGGGCAGGCCTTCGGCGATGAACCCTCAAGCGCCGTCAGCCCAGGTGTAGCTCTTTGCCGGGCCGCAGGAGACTGGATGCCCATGCAGTTCAGCAATCAAGGCTCCTACATCCTCCAAAACAACACCTTTGCCGGGTACGGCGCGACTGTATTTGACTTCGGTTGCTCAAACGGTTGGGATACCTGCAACAACGCAAGCGCAGTCTTCCAGAACAACGTGGTCATGGGCTACACAAAGAGCAACTACGACGGTGGCCAGGCTCCCGGCCTCTTCTATGAAAGCAGTGGAGCTGCCGTCATGCCTCCGCTCGCTGGATGGTCCGTACGTGATCACAACTTCTTCTATGGGGTTCGTTACTGTCCGTGGCCGCTCGGCGTCGGCGAAACTTGCAACACGACAGACCCCAAGTTCCTGAACCAGCCGGGCTCTCCCATCGCCAGTGAGACCGCACTCGATTCCTTCAACTACACCCCCTCCGCAGGAAGCCCTCTCCTCGGCGCCGGCGTGCGCATTGCAGGCCTGGTCACGGATATCTTGGGAAACAGCCGTCCCTCGAACCCCTCCATCGGAGCCATGGATATCTCCGGCGCGGGTGCTCCGCGCACGCAACAGTCAACCAGTGTGACCTTGGCCGTCACGCCCACCTCCGCGAATGTCGGAACATCTGTCACCCTCTCTGCCGCTGCATCCCCAGCCGGTTCCCTGTTTCCGACTGGTATGGTCACCTTCATGTCCGGCGGCGCCGCAATCGGGTCCGCCGCGCTGAACTCCACCGGCGCTACCAACTTCACCAGCTCCTCCATGCCCGCCGGCACCTACAACGTCATCGCCTCCTACGCCGGCGACTCCAACTTCACGTCCGCTACCTCCAGCTCGTCCACCGTCATCGTGACCGCCTCTCCGACTTCGAAACAGCAAGCCGACATCGTCCTATTCGCCACCCCAAACCCTGCCGCAATCGGCCAGAACGTCACCTTCACCGCCGCCGCCGCAATCGTCAACGGCCTCGTTCCCTCCGGTTCCATCACCTTCACCCTCAACGGAACCAGCGTCTCCGGAGCGATTAACGGGAAAGGTCTTGCCACCGCCTCTATCTCCGCGCCTCCTACAGGAAGCTTCTCTGCAACCGCTGCCTACGCCGGAGACGCAACCTTCAACTCCGCCTCCTCCACTCCGATCACCGTGACCGTCAATGGTCCAAGCAAGCAGGCCTCCTCGGTCGGTCTCTCCGCCACTCCCAGTCCCGCCACCACCACCCAGCCCATCACGCTCACAGCCACGGTCCAGTCTGTGGGAGGTGTGATCCCTACCGGAAACGTCACTTTCTCGATCAACAACACCACGGTCTCAGCAGCGCTCTCATCCGCCGCCGGAAGCCTTGCTTCCCTCCTTCCTTCGGGTACGGCCGGCAGCGCAACGGCCTCCGTCTCGATCCCCACCATCACCAGTGCTGGAACCTATAGCGCCACCGCAATCTACGGGGGCGATACCAACTTCGGCTCTGGCGCCGCAACTCCGGTCAGTGTCTCGGTCGGGTCTGCGGCCTCGGCGGTCGGGATCTCCATCTCCCAGCCCGTAGCTGGCTTCAATGTCCTGCCTGGATCGGTACGCCGCATCTTCGCCCAGGTAGCCAACGGCGCCAGCAACCAGGTGACCTGGACGGTCAAATCAGGCTCCGCTCAGGTCTCCGCAAACTCAGGATCGTGGGTCGACATCACTGCTGGCTCCTCCGGTAGCAGCTGCCAGTTCTCCAACGCTGGTCAGAGGGTATACTCGGCCACCCAGTTCACTATCGAGGCCACCTCCGTCGACGACGGCTCGAAAAAGGCGGACGTCACCTTCAGCGTCTGCAACCCCGCCGTCCAGGTGTCGACCATTCCCGCTTACCGCACCCTCTATGCCAACCAGACCGCTGACGTTCAAAGTCTCGTCGTCGGCAGCGTGAACGACGCAGTTCAGTGGTCCATCACCTCCCAGCCCACCGGCGGGGATGGAAGGCTCGCTGACTCGACCTCTCGCGATACCGTGTTCTCCGCGACCGCACCGGGTCGCTACACTCTCACTGCCACCAGCGTGGCCAACTCCGGGCAGACGGCGTCGTCCATCCTCTACGTCACCGGACATAGCATGCCGTACCGCGTGACGCCCAATCTCACTGAGCCAGTCGATTGTTCCGTAGACCCTGCCCTTCTTGGGAACACCTATGATGTCGGCCCGTCGCAGACCTACCGCAAGCTCAGGGACCTCCCCCTTAATAACCTCCTCAACGGCTCAACCATACGTCTGCACAACGAGGACACCACCGGCTCCAACCCCACCACCTTCAACGAGTATGTTCAGATCTCGCAACATGCTGCTCCGGATCAGCCCGTGCGCCTCTGCGGCTTACCCGATTCAGCTGGCAACCTGCCCATCCTCGATGCCGCGAACGCCATCGGTCGCTCCGACACCACCGCATCGGCCGCCGGCAATGGCCTGATCACCGTCGGCGGCAGCACCTCGGGTGCCGCCTGGCCTTCCTTCAACGGCGCTCAGAACATCCTCATCGAAGGTCTTCACCTTCGCAATGCCAGGGCTGGCGTCGCTTACACCACCCCGGCTGGGGGTTCGGCAACCTGGCAGAGCTCGGCGGCATGCATCCGGGTCGGCGATGGACACAACATCACTCTCATCGGCGATGAGATGGACAGCTGTTCCAATGGGGCGGCAAGCCTCTGGAACGGAACTACCTGGGGCGGCTCCAGCCTGAACCATCTCTGGGAGGGCAACTACGTTCACGGCAACGGAACAGCCGGATCCTCGTCGAACCATCAGATGGATCTCCAGGCCTGGGGCCAGGTCGTCCAGTTCAACCGCATCGACAGGATCGCCGCCGGTACCGCCGGCGCCAATCTGAAGTCGCGTGGCATACAGGACGTCATTCGTTACAACTACTTCGGCGACGGAGCGGCACGTGACCTCGACCTCGTCGATGTCGGAAGCGCCGCGCAGTTCATGTCCTTCGGCGACTTCTTCCAGAACAACGCAGCCCCAACCGGCGCAACCTACTCCATGGATCAGCTTGCCGCTTGGCAGGAGGCGTGGAACTCCCACTTCGCCTACGGCAACATTTATCTCAACAGCACGTCAACCGCTCCCATCCACTTCGCCTACGACCAGAGCGGCGCGGAGGCAGCCCGCAAAGGCAACCTCTACTGGTACAACAACACCTTCTACGAGACGCTCTGCTCCACCTGCTCCGGCAAGCTCTTCACCATGTTCGACACCAGCGCGGGTGGTGGCTCCTTCCTCCCACAAACCGAGTTCCAGACCGTGCAAGCCTTCAATAACATCCTTTGGATGGACAGCACATCTCAACCCACCTTTCAATGGAACAACTTCGACGCCTTCATCGGCGTGGGAGGCGGCAACATCCTGCCGGCGGCTTGGGGAGCAAACACCATGAGCGGCCGCCCCGGCGATGGTTGGGATGCAACCGGAAACGCTGCGGCTTATCAGAACGCAGGCAGTCTCTCGCTCCACATCACCGGCTTCAGCGGCAGCAGTATTCAGACCGTCTCGTCCCTGCCATTCGAGAAGACCTCCTGGACCCTGGCAAACGCGTCGCCGGAAACCACAAACGTTCCCTCTGAGGTGTGCTCCATGCCAACCCGCTTCGCCTACCTGCCAAGCCTCGGCTACGCTATCGCGCGCCCAGCTCCCCCTAACATTGGCGCAACCGATACCTCCGCACAGACCGCAGCTGTCATCAACCTGGTCGGCGGAACTCGGCAGCCCGGTGTTCAATCCATCTGTCGCTGATAACCACGAAGCACGGCGGGCATGACATGACCTCCGTGCTTCGTAGCGCCGCACCCGATCCGCAGCCATTCACCCGGATCACATCAGATCAGAGAAACGAGGATCAAAATACGCGGGTTCGCGAAAGCACTGGCCGCAAAGTCCCGTCAGACTCCTTCTTCACAATCTGCGGGATCCGAAGAGGCCGCGGCGGAACCTCTGGCATCCCTACCTCGCTCAACTTGTACAGCAGGGACCGGTAGCTGATCTGGAGCCATTTAGCTGTTTTTTGCCGATTCCAGCTGTTCGCTTGCAGCACCTTCAGAATAATCTGGCGCTCAAGGTCCTGTGTCGCCTTCTTCGTAATCCGCTTCAGCGAGACAGGTTCACTCAAATCAATCTCAGTCCTAATCCCGCCTCTTTGCTCCTCCGGCAGCAGCTCCGCCACCAGGGCCTCCTCGCTGCCAATCAGGACGTAGCTGCGGATCAGATTCTCGAGCTGCCGTATGTTTCCCGGCCAGTGATAGTTCTGCATCAGCCGTATCGCACTCTTCGAGAGAAGCTCCGGCGTGTGGTGGAACATGCGGGCATAGTGCTCGATAAAGTAGTCGATCAGAATCGGAAGATCGGCGATACGCTGCCGCAGCGGAGGCAGGTTCACGGTTACAGCGTTGATGCGAAACAGGAAGTCCAGCCGGAACGTCCCTTCTTCCACCTGGGTCCGGAGGTCTGTGTTCGATACCGAAACTAGCCGCGTGTTGATCGACCTGGAATCATGCCCACCAACCCGGGTGAAGGTTCCATCCTGCAAGACTTGCAGTAGCTTCGATTGCACCCCAAGATCTAGGCTACCAACCTCGTCCAGAAACAGCGTTCCCTGGTGCGCCTGCTCCACCCGCCCCAGCTTGGTGGCCATCGCCCCTGTGAATGCTCCCTTCTCGTACCCAAAGAGCTCGGTCTCAAGCAGGGAATGGGGAATTGCTGGACAGCTCACCTTAACCAGCTGCCCACGCGCCCGCAACGAAAAGGCATGGAGCAGCCGCACACAGATCTCCTTGCCGGTCCCGCTCTCACCCTGCAACAGAACCGGGACATCTGTTTCGGCGACGCGCTCTAAACGGTTTCGGACCGCCTGCATGGCAGGTGTCTTCCCAAACATGATGTCCAGGGGTGGAAGATTCAAGGAGGCAGCGAGATCAGAATTATGAACCAAGGTAGTTTTCCTGTCGATGTACAAAGTCCAGCAGTCAGGCAATGGGGGAGACACTGCAACATCCTTCACACTGCACGTTGACCGCCAACTCACTCGTCTTCCAGGGAAGCAACTGGGAGCACTGGCGAGCGATCTCATTCTATCTGTCCTGTCAATGTATGCCAGGCAGCAAAGCTGAGCACTACAATGGTTTACGCAAGCGAACAGATGCCCTGTCCAGTCGGAAAGATGTGTTGACCGTGAATTTGCCAATCCAATCGGCAAATCTAAACGAATTCAAAACAGTAAACTCCTGCCCACAAAGTGGTAAATGTTTCTCCCTTTTGTCAGCAAAATTCTTAACATTTAAGGTGTCAAAGTGCCATATGAGCAGATAGACTTTTCGCAGAGTTCAGAAACACAGAGATGTATCGTCTCTTGGACCGATCTGCACGCTGCCTGCCCAGCAAGCGTCTGGCCTGGCCACAACCCGTTTCGGACATCCTCCCTGGGCAGCGTATCCGGGTCCGCAAACGAAGAGGTGTCTTGATGTCAGCATCACTGTCCTACCCGGTCCTCGCGTTGAAAACTACGAAATCGAAGCCGAATGTCAGCATTCTCGAGCCAGACCTGGCAGTGCTCGATTACCTGAGGTCCACCCTGTCTCATCAGTACACGCTCAATCTCTTCTCGGAAGAGCAGCACCTCATTGATCGACTCGAACAACGCGAGCAGCCGGATCTCCTTCTCATTGCGCTTCATCCCAACCGCGACCCCGCCCCTCTGCTCTCGCATATCCGCTCCACCAAACCGCGCGTTCCAGTCATCGTCCTCTCGTTTACCGCTGAGCTTAAGGACATCGAAACCGTCATCCGGCTCGGCGTACGCGGCATTATCCTTAAGCCCTTCATCGGCTCGGACGTTGAGGCGTCCATCGAAGAGCATCTCGCCCTGGCGCAGAGTCGTCCGGTGCCCGATGTACCCCGTGAAGTCCCCCTTACTGAAAATCACTCCTTTGTCCGCTCCTCCAAGCGCATGCGCGAGCTAGAGCAGCAGGCGTCGCTCGTCGCCCGCGCCGACATCCCGGTCCTCATCCTCGGGGAGAGCGGCACCGGCAAGGAGATCCTCGCCCTCTATACCCACAAGATGTCCTCGCGCTCCCAGCACACGTTCCTCAAAGTCAATTGCGCCGCCGTCCCCGCCGATCTCCTCGAGAGTGAGCTGTTCGGCTACGAGCAGGGCGCCTTCACTGGCGCGGTCAAGACCAAGCCCGGGAAATTCGAAATCTGCACCGGCGGAACCATCTTCCTCGATGAAATTGGTGAAATGCCCGCCATCCTCCAGGCCAAGCTGCTGCAGGTCCTTCAGGATGGCACCTTCATGCGGCTCGGCAGCCGCGCTCCCATGAAGGTCGATGTACGCGTCATCGCGGCCACCAACATCAATATGAAGGAGGCGATGGCCAACAAAACCTTCCGCGAAGACCTCTATTACCGCCTCAATGGCTTCACCCTCTCCATCCCCGCTCTCCGGCAGCGCAAGGAGGAGGTGCCGATCCTGGCCGACTACTTCATGCGTAAGGCGTCAAAACGTTACGGCCGGGAGCCCCTGCTTTTCTCCACCACCCTCATGAACGCCTTGACTGAGTACCAATGGCCGGGCAATATTCGCGAGCTCGAAAACGTAATCAACCGATACCTCGTCTTAGAGGACGAGAAAGCAATTCTGGACGAACTCGCAATCCATGAGGTTTCCGATCGCAACTCCATGACAGCCAGCGACGCGCCCAATGGCGGCGGCCTCAAGCAAATGGTGCGCAGCCTCAAGGGCGAGGCTGAGGCGTCCGCGATTCAACAGGTATTGGAGGGTGTGGGATGGAATCGGAAGGCGGCAGCAAACGACCTCAAGATCAGCTACAAGGCATTGCTGTACAAGATCAAACAGTACGATCTTTCCCCTCAGGGGCACGCATAAACACATCCTCTGACACCCCGGCGCCTCGGCCCGCCTTGCCCTCGGCTCCAGCGACCTATAAAGTCGTCATTCGCTTCGAAGATCACGCCCTGCGCGGCTTCGCTTCGGCAAGCGAAATTGGTACCATCGAGCAGCTCCTCCGCAATGACCCGCAGCACCCCTTGGACTCCATCCGCCTGACCCTTGAAACTGGCGAGGTTCAGCAGATCGCGACAGCGGACGCCAAGGCCATCTTCTTCGTGATGACCTTTGACGGCGATCTTCGCCACCGCGCGCTTCATTTCCACGAGCACGCCCCGGTGATGCAGGGGCTTTGGGTCCGCGTCCGCTTCCATGACGGCGAGGCGGTCGAAGGCATCATCTCCAACACTCACGATCACGTGCTCGGGCCTGGCTTCTTCATGACGCCTACCGATCCCAATGGGAACAACAAGCTGATCTACGTGCTCAAGAGCCGATTGAAGGACTTCAGCGTCCTCGGTCTCCGCAACGCTCCTCGGATTCCAACCTTCTAAGAGAGCTTCCTCACGCTGTCAAAGCATAGCGGTCCAGGGACAACGGCCCGTCGCCAAGACCAGTCGGGCGAGACCCCGGGTCACCCCGCGCCGTCATTTCGACCAAAGCAGGACCTACTCCGCCGCCCGCTCAATCTCGGTCCACTCCGCATCGCTCAACTCCACCCCCGCAGCCGCTACATTCTCCTCGAGGTGCTTCACGCTCGACGTCCCAGCAATGGGCAGGATCACCGGTGACCGGTGCAGCAGCCATGCCAGCGACAGCTGACTCACGGTTGCACCATGCCTCTTCGCCCCCGCATCCAGTCCCCCACCCGGCCTTGCCAGCTTCCCGGCAGCCACCGGAAACCAGGGAATAAACGCGATCTTCCGCTCCGTGCAGTAGTCCACAACATCGTCGTGAGCACGATCGCCGATGTTGTACTTGTTCTGAACGCTGACGATCTCCACCACCTTCCGCGCCTGCTCAATCTCGTTCGGCTTCACCTCGCTCAGACCCACATGCCGTATCTTCCCCGCCTTCTGAAGCTCCGCAATCTTTCCCAGAGATTCCTCCACCGGCACCTGGGGATCGATCCTGTGCAGCTGCCATAGGTCGATCACGTCCACCTTCAGCAGCCGTAAGCTCATCTCCACCTGCTGCTCCAGGTACTCGGGCCGCCCCACCGGAAGCCACTTGTTCGGCCCCTGACGCGTCAGGCCCCCCTTGGTCGCAATCACCACACCGCCCGCATATGGTGACAGTGTCTCGCCAATTAGCCGCTCACTTACATCCGGCCCATAGGAATCCGCCGTGTCGATGAAGTTCACGCCCAGTTCGACCGCGCGCCTCAGCACCCGCTTCGCCTCTTCCGCATCCTTCGGCTCTCCCCAGATGCCATCCCCGGTCAGCCGCATCGCCCCAAATCCAAGCCGGTTTACCTCTAAGTCTCCGCCCAGGGCGAACCTTCCACTCGCCGCCGCATTCACCGTCGCGCGTCCATTGATGGTTGTCATGTCCTGTTGGATGCGCACGTGTCCGATGGGTAGCAAAACGACCCAGGATACCGCTCGCGCAGCTCAGGCCTTGGCGGACTCCAGAAGCTCGAACAGCTGCCGCGCAGGCGTATAGATCCACGCAATCCTCCGGCCCTCAAACGCCACCGCGGCCGCAGGCTCTCCCAGCACCACGCAGCCCCTGCTCCGCGCGTGCTCCAGCGCCAGGTGGAGGTCGGCAGTCTCAAAGCAGGCATGGTACCCCCCGCCACCGCTTTTCCGCAGAATCGACCGGATCGGCGAATCGTCCGTAAGCGGCGCCACCAGCTCCAGCTCAACGCCGCCCTCCGGAGACACCCCAAGAAACAGCACGCTCACCTTCTGGAGCGGATCGTCAAACGGCCCAGAGACAATGCGGTACCCAAACAGGGAGATCAGAATCTCCGCCGCCGGCCCCAGCTCCGGTACCGCCGATCCCATGTGATGCAGCCGGAAGTCCACCCCCAAACCGCCGTCACTCCGAAGCGGCACGCCGGCCTCCCGGCCGTCAGCCAGCTCCTGACCACCATCCCGCAAGTCGCCTTCAGACTGCCGGGAGCTCATGCTCCTCCCCCTTTCGCCTGGACCACTTCGCTCCACCTCGCCTCGCTCCTATAATCGGCAGCTCCCGATTTCCGGGAGCGCCACCTCGCCGCACCGTCACCTCACCGCCGCAACCCCACTTCCTGCCGTCCTGCCCGCTTTCACCCGCAGCATCGCACCCTCCTCCAGCACCTTCACCTTGCTCTCGATTCCCAATCGGCGGGCCTCCCTCATCAGCCGCACCGGCGGCTCTTCCATCGGCTCCCGCCCCAGCCGAAACGTCCCGAAGTGCATTGGCACCATCACCTCCGCGCCGGTCTCGACAAATCCCCGCAGCGCCTCCTCCGGGCTCGTATGCACCGCCCGGTAGCTGTCCGGAAAGTAGGCCCCGATCGGCAGCAGCGCTACCTTTGGAGACAGCCTCCGCCCCACCTCGCCAAACCCTCCGAAGTAGGCCGTGTCTCCCGAGTGATACACGCTCATCCCTTCGCCCTCCACCACATATCCGCCGTATCCACGATGCGTGTCGCTGAACATCCGCGCTCCCCAATGCTTCGCCGGCGTCATCGTGATCCTCAGCCCTGCAACCTCGCAGCTCTGCCACCATTCCAGCGCATGGACCGCCGTAAACCCAAGCTTGTTCACCAGGTCCTCGACGCCCTTCGGCACCACCACCTCCGGAGCCTGTCCTGTTAGCTTCAGCGTCCGCCGGATCGTTCGCCGCAGACTCAGCACGTTCAGGTGATCCATATGCGCGTGGGTCAGAAGCACCACATCCACTGCAGGCAGCTCACGCCAGTCCAGACCCGGAACCCGCTGCCGCCTCAGCAGGATCAGACGCTTCGTAAACACCGGATCCACCAGCAGCGACCGTCCTCCAATCTGCAGAAAGAACGATGAGTGCCCGATAAACGTCACGCCCAGCTCATCCTGCGCGACCGTCTCCGCCGCTCTGGTCTGCCCCGTCATCGGGCGGTCATGGCTCTCCCGTACCAGCCGCCACATCTGCCCCAGCTTCGCAGTAACAGCTCTCCTGTTCGTCCTTACCGCTCGTCCCATACCTTTACCAGATGCGTCCAATCCCGGCGCGATTCCATCCTCCGCTTCCGCCAGGTTCCAGCCTACCGCAAGTCCCCGAGGCTGACTCCAGCCCCCGCTCCCGCATCTCAACACACATAATAAGTCGCCCCCAGATCCTCAGGAGAGCCGCACCATGGATGCCGTCAAAGACCCGGTTCCCGACCGCAAGGATCACACGGTAGCCCACGTCGATCCCCTTCGCCAGCGCATCTGGGATCATGTCTCCCATTCCCCTATGAGCTCTCTCTGGAACTTCCAGGGCGTCTCTCCCGTCATCGTCATGAAGCGCACTGCCGGCGCCTTTATGGATGACAACCTCCTCTCCCGCGCCGCCGAGCTTGGCTACTACTTCCTCTTCGCCCTCTTTCCCACCCTGGTCAGCGTCAGTGCCATCCTCGGTCTCGCCGCTCGCAGCGCCACGGATCTCTACGTCAAGCTCCTCGACTACCTCGCCCTCGTCATTCCACCATCCGCCTTCGCCATGGTCCTCGAAACCTTCAACCAGACTACCCGGGCCTCCAGCGGCGGCAAGTTCATCCTAGGCCTGGCCGCCGCTCTCTGGTCCGCCTCCGTCGGCTTCGCCGCCATCCAGGACACCCTCAACACCGTCTACAAGGTCAAGGAGACCCGTCCCTACTGGAAGGCTCGCGGCTCCGCCATCCTCGTCACCCTCCTCCTATCCCTCCTCATCACCTTCACACTCGCCTGCCTGCTCGGCGGAGACTTCCTCGCCCGCCTCCTCAAACTACATCTCGAAAATCACTACGCCCAGGTCGCAGCGGTTACCGCGGCGCGCACCGTCTCATGGATCGTCGCCGCCGGCCTTCTGGTTTTCCTCTTCGCCCTCATCTACTACTTCGCTCCCGACGTCAAGAACAAGCGCTGGCACTGGCTCACCCCCGGCGCTTCCATCGGCATCGCCGGCTGGCTCATCGCCTCGATCGCCCTCCGTATCTACCTCCACTACTTCGACAACTATTCCGTTACCTATGGATCGCTCGGCGCCGTCATCATCCTTCTCACCTGGTTCTACATCACAGGCCTCATGATCCTCACCGGCGCGGAGATCAACTCGGAGATCGCCTCGTCCGTCGCCGAAAAAAAGCTGAAGGAAGCTGGCGCTATTCCCAAACAGGCCACCACCGACCCGGAGCACCCCATCGATTGCGAGGTCAACCCGGAAGCCTGTGCCGAAGGCAAGGCCACCCACCCCCAAAGCCTCTCCGCCTAGCCGATAGCCCCCCGCTGCTCTAAGGCAGCTCTGAATAGCATTGTTTGGCAGTTCTGAATAGCACTTTGCCTGGTAGTTCTGAATAGCACTTTGTTTTGGTACTTTGTTTGGGATTTCTGCATAGCACTTTGTTTGGCATTTCTGAATAGGACTTGTTTTGAAAGGGAACTTCATTCCCTCCGGAAACCCATTCTTACAACGCGCGGCTTTAGCCGCTGAGAGTAGGTTGACCTCTAAATCAGAGTTTCCCCAGCCGGACCGGCCCCGCGACTCAACGAATCGCCGGCCGAACCAATTCCGCATCTCCTCCATCCAGAACATATCCCGGCGGCACCTGGAACAGCCTCGCCTCCGGCTCCACCCGCAAAATCTCCGTCAGCGCTACCTCCGTATCCTCTCCCCGCAAAGGATCGTGGCGCGTCCTCAGCACAGCAATACCAAGATCCACCGAGATCCAGCTCTCATCCACCTCCGCCGGCCCGTCGATCGCCTCCCCCGGCGCTGCCAGTGGCCGCCTCACCTTCACGTTGCCCACTGTCTCCAGCCCCGCCACCCGCCTCACGCCCAGGCCCTTCCACGTCCACTCCACGCCGTCCTTCACACGGCGCACGGAACTGTTCTTCTCCATCGCCGCCACCCTCAACTGCTCCGCCAGGTGGTCGAGCGGCGCCTCCTTGCCTTCAAGCGCCGGCGCCGCCATCATCCGGTACCGCCGATTCTGCACATCCAGCACCAGCTCACGATGGTTCGGCACGTCGAAGATCAGTACCTCGGCGGGACGCTTGGTCCTCTCATCGATCAACTCGACGTACGTGCTTCCGGCTGAGTTCCGCGCCATCCCCCCACGCGTCTCGATCACTCCGTCGGACCCACGGCGCACAATCACCTGGGTCGCCCGGAACGGCACATCCTTCAGCTGGGACGCGATACCCGCGGTTCCCGTACTTCCAACAGGCCCGGTCGACCCAGGTGACCCCATCCCCTTCGCAGACCTCGGTCCGCTATGCGAGCTGCCTGTGACCCCCGCGCACAGCGCCGCCCCAGTCGCCATCCACATTACTGCCCCCAAACCGATTGTCCTCACAAGCAAGATCACGTCCGCACCCCCGATCAAGCTCCATCGGAGCTGATACCAGAGTTACGGGGGGGCGACCCGTTCCAGACCTCTTGTCGCAATCTCCTCCTACACCCAGGTAACTCTGGCGCAGTATCAATCGTGCAAGCTCCCTTTCCTACCTGCGCATCGCGTCCATCGATGGCGAATCCGTCGAAAATCCATGGCCAAAGGCTTTCCGCGAATTCGTTCGCGTGTAAAGTGCCGTCCCTCGCCGTCGCTCATCCCTAACCAATCGCCGGACCCGCAATCACCCGGCAAGTTCCCCAGAGACTCACCTGTCAAGCCCCAGCCTAATATAACCCGCGCCCTGCCTGGTCATCCTCGTGGCGCAACCACCCCATGCACGCTTCTAGAATCGAAGTACGAGCTGAATCGTTCGCACTCGGCACGCGCCGCCCTTGCTGTTTAGACTCAGGACTTTAGCTATAAACCTTTATGTCACAAGACTTTAGGAAGTGACAAAACCGCAAGTCTGACTATCCTGACGGGTTAGCTTGAAGTACCGGGGGGGATACCCCCCAAGTTAAGCCTCGCCCAGGGAACGTAGGTGAGCCAGATCCGGCTTCGGGGTGAGAAGGCTGACCACCACCAGGAAGAGCACCGATGCCGCCAGCGCCGGGAAGATCGCATCCCGGTCACCCAACGCCGAGGGAAGAAAGCCGCGAACGGAGTCCCACGCGACCGTGATCACCGTTCCCGCGGCAATCGACGCCACCGCCGCCGTCGCCGTGGTGCGCTTCCAGAAAAAAGCCGCCAGGATCACCGGGGTCAGCGCGGCGGAATAAATCGTATAGGCATACAGCGACTTCTTCAGCACCGACTCGGTGTTCAGCGACTGGTACAGCGCCCAAAGCCCCAGAAAAACCACCATCAGCCGGCTGACGATCAGGATGCGCTTGTTCGAAGCCTCCGGCGAGATGTACCGAACAAAGACGTCGTTCACCAGGTTGGTCGCGGGAGAGAACAGGAAGTTGTTCGCGGTCGAGATTACCTTGGCGAAGATGGCCCCGAACAGGATCACCCCGAACCATCGTGGAAGAGCGTTCATCGCCGTGAACGCCAGGATCTCGCGCGGATGCTGGTGAACCTCCCCCGTCGGGAACACCGCAGACCCGGCCACCGCCAGGGCCACGATCACCGTCTCCAGGATCACGATTCCGATGAACCATCCAATCACCGCCCGCGTGGCGTCCTTCTCGCTCTTGGCCGAGAAGAATTTCTGGTACATCGACTGGTTGCCGAGCATCAGCAGGCAGGTAGGCAGAAAGAGCTCTGCCGCCTGCGCCCCCGAAAGGTCGCCAAAGGTCTGGAAGTGCGTTGCCGGCAGAGCCGCGCGGATCGCCTGCCACCCCCCGCCCACATGACTCAGCATCGGTACCGCGGCAATCAATGACACCGTCGCCAGAAGCCCGATGACCAGGTCCATGTACGCAACCGAGGACATACCGGCAATCGCGGTAAACAGGATAACGAACGCCGCCATGATGTACTTTCCCAAGTCGGCCGATACCGTCGTCGGAAATACCAGGTGAAGGATGTCCCCGCCGCCGATGAACTGGTAGCTGGTGATCGCCGTGTAGGTGAACAGGATCGCGATGACGCCCAGAACGCGAGCCGTCTGGTTATACCGCGCTTCCAGCAGGTCGGGAATCGTGAACTGCGCGAACTTGCGCGCCCGGGGAGCAATGAAGTAGATCAGCACCAGCCCGGCCCACCCCCCGATCGGCTGCCACAGGGCGGCAAACCCATGCTTATAGGCATTCTCCGCTCCGCCAAGCAGAGACCCGGAGCCGATCCAGGACGAGAGCAGCGTGAAGATCAGCACGATCGCGGGAAGCGATCGGCCGGCGACCAGGTAATCCGCCTTCGTCTTCACCTTGTTCAAGCGGGCGAGCGAAACGGTGAGAAGCGTCAGGACAATGACGGCGAGAACAAGCGCGTAAAGGTTCATAAACTGGTGCGGGAATTGTAGCTTGTCGCTCTGCCCTTCAGCTCCGCCCGGCCCGGGCGAACAGAGCGACTTGGCCTACCCTGCCACAAGGGAGCCACCGTGGAATTTTCACACCCACCTTTCCCCTCAACATGCATCCAACGCCCATGGAACAATCAGTCCCCAAGGAGAGCACCATGCCGGCAACAACAGCCAACATCGATTTCGACGAGGTCCTCCGCGGAGTGGGCCCGGATTCCACCGCGACTTTCGACAACTCCCCCTCCGATCCGACCGCACATGCCAGCAGTGAAAACCTTCACGCTGACGCGGTCGAAGACGATACTGAAGAAGAGGAGGATGACGAAGACGAGGATCTGGATGAGGATGACGATGAAGATCTAGATGAAGATGACGACGAAGACGAGCTAGATGATGAGGAAGAAGATGACGAGGAAGACGAGGCGGAGTAGTTCGCGTCCAGGCCTCTCTGCCCTATCTTGCTAGACCTCTTTGCCCTATCTTGCTAGATAGGCCGGCGATGGCCTAGGTATTAAAGCCAACAGACTACCCCTCGAAGCGCCTGGCTTTGCTAGGCACTGCGAGGGGTAGTCTTTACTATGCCTGTGTCACAGAATGGCTACAGAACAGTGGCTCGAGACCCTGCTAGAGAGCAAAACGATTGGTGGACCTGATCGGGATCGAACCGATGACCTCTTCCATGCCATGGAAGCGCGCTCCCAGCTGCGCCACAGGCCCACTCCGAGAAGTACTGCCTCCATTTTGGCCGACGAATCGCCTTTCGTCAAACCTCAAGCCGCTTTTCGTTTCGAAAGCGGAACAATTCAACTGGAGATGGTGTCTAAGTCTTGTAGAGTGAGCGAGCACTCGGCCGCCGGCGGCGCAGTTCCCTAGCTCCTTGCGTGAGCATCCATGCAAGACGTACTGTAGAGGGCACCTCAAATGCAGGCGGGTACAGAGTTGGGAAATCTTGTCAGCGCGATTGGAATTCAAACGGAAGAGGCGGCCTTGATAGCCGACCTGAAAGCCGGCTCCGAGGAGGCGTTCGGCATTTTGATCGCTCAATACCACCAGCCGCTCTTTTCGCTGATCGCACGCAGCCTCAACGACCCGGCTGACGCCGCTGACATCACTCAGGAAGTCTTTATTAAGGTTTTTCGCAGTGTACGCAGCTTTCATGGAGACTCGAGCCTGCGCACATGGCTCTACCGCATCGCCCTACGCGAGGCATCGAACCAACGCCGATGGTGGTCCCGCCATAAGCGTCAGGAGATCACGATCTACTCAGGCAGCGAATCGCTCGAGGAGACTCAGCCAAGCCTGGCCACCTTGCTTGCGGACAAAGGCTCCACCCCCTTCGACCACGTGGCGCAGACTGAGCTTCGCAATCGCGTTGAAGCTGCCCTTCGCAAGGTGCCGGAGGCCTTCCGTACAGTGGTCGTCCTTAGAGAGATTGAGGGCTTCTCGTATGAAGAGATCGCCGAAGTTTTGAACGTCAACCTGGGCACGGTGAAGAGCCGTCTGACGCGGGGTCGAGCAGCCCTGCGGCTTCTGCTTACCGAGTCCGACGCTCCGCGCGACAGTCGCGCCTTCCAGCTTGCGAATCCAGGCCTCCGGGAAAGGGTCGCACGATGAATGCTAACCTCTGCTCCTCGATACAGGCAGCGTTCTCGAACTACCTCGATGGCGCCGTCACCGGTCACAAAATGCAGGAGATTGCAGCTCACATCGAATACTGTGAGCTCTGCGGAGAGAGGTTTGCCGTCGCTCGTGCTCTGCAAGAGACCCTCGCTGCGATGGGTTCGCTCAGGGCCCCAGCGGATCTGGGGATGAAGCTTAGGCTGGCGATCTCGCACGAACGAAGCCGTACAGCATCGGCTTACTTGCAGCGCTTAGGCGTGCGTTGGGAAAACATCTTCCGCCCCCTCTTGCTCCAGGCCTCTGCAGGCCTGGCCGGAGCAGTTGCCTTGGTCGGCGGCATCATGCTCCTGCTCGGTATGGTCGCCGCACCAGAGCCGGTGATGGCGAGTGACGAGCCGCTAGGAGCGATCACAGCTCCACATTTCCTGTATTCAGCCACTCAACCGCATCCCATTCAAACTATCCGGGACGAGACGATTGTGGTCGAAGCCAACGTGAACGAGCGTGGTCAGGTGTATGACTTCGATATCGTCTCTGGGCCAGGCGATCCCGGGGTCCGCATCCAGATTGTCGACGAGCTGTTATCAAGTGTCTTCCAGCCAGCCAGCGTATTCGGCAGCCCGGTGCGCGGCCGGGTGGTGCTCACTTTCTCCGGCATCTCGGTACGAGCCTAACCGTCGAACGACGGCGATCCTGTGATACCGCTCCCATGGAACCCGCTTGCAAGCACTAAGACCGCTCTCCTACACTTGGTGGGGTGCGTCGAATGAGTATTGTGTTCCCCAGATCTTACAAATCCTGTCTCGCTCATGGGACCTTGTTCTCGGTCGGCTTCATGATTTCCGTGCTCCTTGCATCAAGCCCTCTCCACGCGCAAAGACCTGTCTCAAGCAGCAGTTCCTCAGAATCGAGATCTCTCTCCAACGACACACCAAACCAACGGATCGCACAACCAGAGGCGGGGGGGTCTGCGGTTACGCTTGAGACCAGCGAACCGCTCTTTGACCTCGCCGCAGCGCTAAACGTCTGCGGCTACGACGCGGATCTTGCCGCTTCGAGCCCTGTGAGGGTTACGATCCGGCAGGAGATCAATGATGCAGTCGCCGCTTCCGCGCAAAATGCGGTCAAGCGCGATGCCCTGTGCGCGTACATCCGCCAGCACCAACTCACCGACAGTGGGCGAAATGTAGCGCAGTATGTCTCACTCGCGTTGTACCTCGGGCCTGACCTCACGCCCATTGTGGGTGACACGGAGCTTCCACCCGACTCCACGCAGGTCGTTACCATCCTTCCGCTGCTTCGGGATTTCAGCGACGCTGTCCACCTCCACGCGCTCTGGGTCACGCATCACCCAGATTACGAAGCGCTCGTGACTCGGCTGCACGATCCGCTGACGCGAATGATTCTCAATACCAACATCTACCTCCGCTCCCCGGTCAGCAGCTATGATGGGCGCCGTTTCCTTGTGCTCGTCGAGCCGCTGTTGGCCCCAAGCTCTGTGAATGCTCGCATCTACTCCAGCAACTACGTCGTCGTCGTCTCACCTTTCTCTGGCCCGGATGGCTCATTCCATATGGAACAGATCCGGCATACCTACCTGCACTACGAGATCGAGCCAATGGTCTACGCGCGGGCGGCCGCCATGGATCGGCTTCTGCCTCTCCTCCGGCCCGTCCAGGAAGCGCCTCTCGACTTTATCTACAAATCCGACATTGTGGCCCTGCTGACGGAATGCCTAATCAAGGCGGTTGAGGCACGAACGATGGAGACCGGCCTGTTGAAGCCTGCTCGCCCAGCCAACGCTCGTCTGCGCGTCGATGTCGAGAAGTTCGAGGCCGAGATGAATGCCTATAGTCGCCAGGCGGAAGCTGTGCGGCGGCGAAGCGTCGATCTCTCGTTGCGACAGGGCTGGGTGCTCACGGACTACTTCTACGGGCAACTCATACAGATGGAGCATGACAATGTCAGCCTCAAAGACAACATCGGGCCCATGATTTACGGCATGGATGTCGATCGGCAGAGGCGGGCCGCCCAGCAGATCGCCTTCCTTCCCGAAGCGGCTCCCGACGTCGTGCGCCGGATCCAGCCGGCTGCCACCGGTTTGCGGCTGGCTGAGATGAAGATGACGCAAGGGGACGCTGCCGGCGCGGAAGAGATTGCACAGAAAGCGCTCCAGGATCCCAAGGGGGACCATGCGCAGGCCCATTACATCCTCGCCCGCATCAACCTTCTGGAGCGCCAGCCCGATGACGCTGTCACGAACTTCCGCGCGGCTCTCGACTCCTCCAAGGATCCGCGCACCCTGGCTTGGTCCCATATCTACCTGGGACGGCTCTATGACGTTCAGTCGAACCGCAAAAGGGCAGTCGCGGAGTATCAGGCGGCCCTGACCACCCGGGATAGTGAACCGGACACCAAGGCCGCTGCCGACCAGGGTCTCAACCAGCCGTTCGCCTTGCCGAAGCGAGAGGCCGTCGTTCCCTCAACTTCCGATGACGATGCGCCTCTGGATCCAAGCGGAAAGGCCGAGAAAGATGCTTACAAACCGCCAGTTCCGAACCAGCTGTAGCCTATAGCGAGCCCGTCCTGCGGGGCTGCGATGTTGGATAAAGTAAGCGGGGGAGCTGCATAACGATGCGTCAGACGATCCCAGGCCCAGGAAATGAGGTGGAGGCGGCGGCGCCGTTTGCGGAGGTGGTCGGCCATTGCTTTCGCGATCCCACCCTCCTGCGCTGGGCTCTGACACATCGTTCTCTTTCGTATGAAAGAGCTCCCGAAGAGAGTTCAAAGCCTTCCGGAGATAATGAACAGCTTGAGTTTGTCGGAGATGCCGTGCTTGGCCTCGTGGTGGCGGAGATCCTTTTCCGCCGGTTCCCCGAATCGCGTGAGGGCGAACTCACACGGTTGCGGGCGTCGCTCGTGAGCAGAAGACATCTCGCCGATGTTGCGTCAGCCATGAATCTTGGAGCCATGCTGCTCCTGGGCCGCGGAGAGGAGCAGAGCGGAGGCCGACGGAAACCTGCCCTTCTTGCTAATGCGCTCGAGGCAGTTATCGCGGCTCTCTACCTCGATGGAGGATTGGATGTTGCAAGGGCGTTTGTCGATCGCGTGATCCTTACACCTTACCTCCCGGAGCTCCAAGAGGCGCTCGCATCGGGCGGTAAGTTCACCGGAGCAGTTGGTGACCATAAGTCCGCCCTCCAGGAATACATGCAGTCATCCGGCGCAGGCCAGCCCGTTTATGTGCTGACATCTCAAAGTGGTCCCGACCATCGAAAGACCTTTCGCGTAGAGGTCCGGGTACAAACAGGCACTGGAGCGCTGCATCCACTGGCCGAATCGGAAGGGACCAGTAAGAAGCAGGCGCAACAGGAAGCGGCTCGCCTCGCGCTGGAGTGGCTTACTGCCCAGCCCTCTCCGCCGCTGCTCAGCAATGCACCAGGAGGGCAGAAGAGATGAGGCAAGGCCCCTCCATGGCGCTCTCACCCACCTCACCCACCATGGATGCAGCCGAGCTATCTCCCCTCAGCCCTCAGCAGGGGGGACTTCCCCCGAAGCCTGATCAGGAGTCTTTTCTCTCCGCAGGACCCCCCATACAAAACGGCCATGCCACGTTGGCTGCCGTGCAGTCGCTCTCCTTTATCATTGTCGTTGCGATCTTCACGGTCACCTTTTCACTGCAGCCATTTCGCATCCCGTCCGCGTCGATGGAGCCGACCTTGCTTGTCGGCGATTTTCTGCTCGTCGACAAGAAGGAGCCTGCCGCTGCAGATTGGTTCAGTCCATTCCCCAACAGCGCCATTCACCGGGGTGATGTCATCGTTTTCTACTACCCTGTGGACCCCTCGTTGCATCTGGTCAAGCGAGTCATAGGCCTGCCGGGCGACCGATTGCGTATGCGTGATGGCCACGTCATTCTCAACGGAACCCGCCTCGATGAACCCTATGCCGTCTATAACGGAACTCGCGAAGACAGCTTCCGGGACAACTTCCCTCACCTGCAGAGCACGGACCCCGATGTCAATTCCCGCTGGTGGATCCAGCTCCACCACCTTGTCGATAACGGGGAGCTGAAGATTCCCTCCGGCAATTACTTCGTCCTAGGGGACAATCGCAATAACAGTGAAGACAGCCGATATTGGGGCTTGGTGCCCTTTGGAGCCATCGTGGGCGAGCCGATCCTCGTCTATTTTTCGCTCCGGGACTCCACCGGCGATGCGGAACCTTTGCGCGATACACCGCCCAAAGAGACTCAACCGCAGGGACGTCGCAGCCTGGGTGAGACTATCGTGGACCTTGCCCGGTGGGATCGAGTGCTGCACGTCGTGCGCTAGGTCAGACATACTCCACGGTCTGAGCCTCTCTAGCGATACACTTATTAGGCATCCTGGAGAGGCGATGAGCACATTAGTTTCTGAACCGACCGAGGCAATCGAACGGCAGCCCGAGCAGACTGAGACACCGCTGGAGTCGCTTGCCTCGATCTGCAGTGTCCTCGCGGTCGGCCTCTTCGTCATGACCTTCATCTTTCAGAACTTCGAGATCCCATCCGCGTCGATGGTCAAGACCCTGCTGATCGGCGATCATGTCCTTGTCGATCGCATCTCGCTCGCTCCGCCATCGCTCTGGGCCCCCTTCGTACACTACCGCGACGTCCGGCGCGGCGACATCATCGTCTTCCTCAAACCGGGCAATCCGGACCTGTTTCTTGTAAAACGCGCGATTGGAATCCCCGGCGATCACCTCCACCTCAGGAACGGCATCGTCTACCTAAACGGGGTGGCTCAGAATGAGCCCCAAGCGGGAAAGCCCGTCGAAGACAGTAATCCCATGCACGCGTACATCCCCTACCGCGACGACTTTCCTGCTGTTCCGCCCGGACCTAACGAGGACGTGACCGCGAGCTGGGCGATCGATCTGCCCACACACATTCAGGGTGACGACCTCGTTGTCCCCCCCGGTAAGGTCTTCGCTCTTGGCGACAACCGGACAGAGAGTCTCGATGGCCGATTTTGGGGCTTCGTTCCGCGCGAGAACATCGTAGGCAGACCCATGTTCGTTTACTGGTCCTTCCAGACGCCCGCAGACCAGATTGACAAACAGAGCATCGGGGAGCGCGTCGGGTTCATGGGACACATCCTCATTCATATCTTCGATCAGACGCGCTGGAGCCGAACCTTCCACCTGATCCGATAGCCGAGTTTATGCAGCAACACGGCTGCCGAAAAGAGTTCTGAATGGAGGACATGCACGCGACACGGAGCGTTCAGAGGTCGTGGGCCAGGGGATACCTGGTCTCAGGTCGATGGACTTTTCTTGCCGCCTCGACGCTTGCCCTTCTTCTGCTCGGCCTGCTTCCACCGCTTGTCAGCGTCAATCGGTATCAGCGCCGGATCTCAACCAGCATCAGCACCAGCCTGGGCCGTCCCGTTCACTTTGACCAGGTTTTGCTTAACCTCCTGCCGCTACCCAGCCTTACGATCACCAACTTCGTCGTTCAGGAAGACCCCGCCTTCGGCGCAGAGCCGATTATTCGCGCAAACACTGTCCAAGCGACTCTTCGGGTCAGTTCGCTGTGGCGGGGGCGCATCGAGTTCTCGCGCATCAGCTTCACCGACCCGAGCATCAATCTCGTCCATGATCGCAATGGCCGGTGGAACTTCGAAAGTATCCTTCTGCAGGCATCCCAGATCGAGACAGCGCCGACGGCTCAGTCAAGCGCCGGCAGCAAACCTCGCTTCCCTTACATCGAGGCCACCGGCGCAAGAATGAATCTGAAGGAAGGAATCGAAAAAACGCCGTTTTCACTTTCTGAAGCCGATTTCGCTCTCTGGCTCCCAAACCCGCGGGAGTGGAGAATGCGTGTCCGGGGCCGGCCTGTGCGAACAGATACCAGCGCTTCCGACACAGGTTCCTTCCAGATCGAGGCCACTCTCGGTCGAGCGGCATCGCTGGAGTCCGTTCCGCTCGCTGTTGAAGCTGCATGGCGCGGAGCACCGCTCGGTGAAGCTAGCCGGTTGCTCCTTGCGCGGGATCTCGGTCTACGCGGCGAGATGACGCTGACTGCGTCCGTTCAGGGCAGCCTTTCTCGGAACTCCGTCCAAACTCATCTTCAGATTAATGGTCTGCGCCGCTCGGATTTTGTTCCAGAAAAGACTATGTCGTTGGATCTGAATTGCGCTGGTACTGCCACTCGCGTGTTTCATACGATCGCGGAAATCCGATGCAGCTGGCCAGTCCCCGACACCGACAGTGCCACCCTCGCTCTTTCAGGTATCCTTCCCAACATCCTGCGACTCGGCTCAGCGGAGATCGATATCGGCACCTCCAAAATGCCGGTTGCCTTTCTCCTCGATTGGCTGCGCGTGGCCAGCTTTCGCATGCCTCCCACACTGTCAGCAACCGGTCTGCTCACAGGCAGCATCTCCCGAGGAGGCGATAGCGGAACGGGGTGGAAAGGCCAGGCGTCTATTCCTGAACTACGCCTCTCCGGCGCGATGTTCGGTGCCGTTCCCCTGGTAGTCGAAGGTCTTTCTCTTCACTCGGTTGAGCACCCCGCAGATAGTAATCGGCACAGTCGCACGTCCAAACAGGTGCCCGGCGTAGCCTTTGCCCTGTCGCCCCTGCCACTGTCTCTAGGCGGAGTAGAGCCCGCAGACCTGGACGGCTTCGTAGATTCGACCGGATACACTGTCCATCTCAGAGGGATGATCCTCCCCAGCCGGCTTCAAGCACTCGGTGCCGCGTTCCCGCAGTTCGGCGACGGGCTTGCCAACGCTCTTGGAAGCAATCGTCTTTCCGGTCCTGCCCATGTCGATCTTACCGCGCATCGAGGCTGGGGCGGCGAACAGGTGTGGACAGACAATGAAGCGCATGCAGGCGTCCCGCAATCGCACCCTGCCAGACCGCGAAAACGTCGAAGATCTCGCCGTGATTAGTGCACAACGACGTCGCGAAGGTGCGTGCTCGCGATCAACTCCGGAACGGTTCCGTCATTCACCTGCACCTCTTCTGGAACTCCTTGAAAAAGTATCCTCGTCGATGCGACAGAGTGAGCACTTATTCGCAACCGCTCAGTGGCTGTCAGGCTTCCAGAGCGGATAGTGACCGGAACCTCTGCAACGGCGCCTCCGTCGTTCCGGACCTCGACTGCGACCAGCCATCCCGCACCCTGAGCGGTCTTGGACGAGAGCTCCCGCAGCGCAACGCTAACGATGGAGAGCTCCGGCAAACCCTTGTCCTGATAGACCCAATCATCGAAGAACCAGCGCAGGCTCTTTCCGGAGGTCTGCTCCAGTACCTTCTCGAATCCGTCAGTCTCTACGTCGAGGCTTTGCCTATGGTCATACCGCTGAAAAGCCTCCTTTAACGCATCGTCTCCAACGATGTCGCGCAGCAGCCAAAGGACAGTTGCGGCTTTGCTCCGGTAGAACATCGCATCGTTTGTGGAGAGAAGGCTCTCTCTGGAGGCCCTCTCCTGCGACATAACAGATTCCGCGAGCGAGAGAGCATGCGACTGCTCCTCTAGTGCGCTGACCGCCGCGATCCTCCCCTGTGTCCGCTCCAGCCAAAGCAGCGACATGAACTGCGCCACCCCCTGATCCAGCCAAATATGTGCAGAGCGGAACCGAGCGTGCGTCAGTGACGGGACTAGGGCCGATACAAGCGTCGCATCACCAGTGGATCCCGACGCTGCGCCGCTGATCGGCATGACGAGGAGATCCCCTTCCGCAAACGGAGCGCCCTCGTGGTCTATGACTGTGAGGACGTGAATACCGCTTCTACCCAGCCACTCCGCTAGCAGTGTTTGTATCGGTGTGGATACGGAGGACAGGCGCTCAGGAGAAGTTGAACTTCTGCTGACGGTGGCCAGGGAACTGTCAGGCGAGAGGACCGGCTTGCCAGTCACAAACAGACTCGGTGTTCCGAAGCCAATCTCCTGCGCGGCGAAATCTGCTGTTGCGATCCCAGGTGCATCCGCGACCGGAGCGTCTGCGTTATCGCTGGTGGCTACCAGCGGCTCCTTCCTGCCGCAGAAGAAGGCTTCTGCAGGCGCATCCCCCGTGTATTCGACCGAGATGCGAAGCCTGGCAGAAGCTCCGGCTTGGCGCAACATCTGCCGTCCCGCCATACGCAGCAAACTAGCACCATCTCCCAGGAACACCTGCGGCGAAGCAACCGGATACCAGAGGACATGCCCAAAACCACGGAGAAATGTTCCCTCGGGCGAGATCTGATCCCAATCCGCAGCCGCACTGGACCTTGAAGCGTCCGCGCGCCCGAGACGTGCGCTCAATCCTTGTATAAAGCCGGAATAGAGCAGCGTGAGCTCCGTCAATTCATGCGCTCTCAACGGCTTCGACAAGCGAACCACAGCCTCCGAAACCTCTCCGGTGTGGTCGGCGTCTGTCTGCAGAAGATGCTGATTGAAACTCAACGTTTCAGTTCGCTTTTCCAGCTTCTCCGAAACACTCTCCCAATGGAGCGACGATGATATCTGGAGAGCAATCTGCGGCAAGGGCTCGGCACTGTCGTTGCGCACAGTGACTCGCGCCAGAACCGACATACTGGCGTCCTGTTGCCGAAGCTGCACGGTCAGGTCATACGCCCCGCAGGTTATGGCGGACCTCTCAGCATCGCCGATCGCGAGGACCGGTTCAGAAGCCGGGCTATTCGCCCCTGCGATGACCCGGCGCGGCTGCTCCGTCGCAGAGTTCAGCTGTACCTGCTGAGCTCCCCAACACCGGGCGGTAGCAAGCAGTAGCGCCGCGCTTCCGAGCAGTAGCATAGGACGTGACGGCATCAACTCCCCAGCCCCTTGCGCCTCTTCAACGGCGGCTCCGATACGTTCACCGCGGGCGGTCTGCGGCGCTGTCGCATTGCCTCATACATCACCACCGCTGCTGCAACAGACACATTCAGTGAGGACACGCTGCCCGCCATCGGGATGCGGATAAGGTGGTCGCAGCTCCGCTTCACAAGGTCGTGCATCCCGGCACCTTCACGGCCCAGCACAAGCATGACATTGGTGCAAAAATCGAATTCGCTGTAGTCCACGGTACCGCGCTCGTCGAGACCGACAATCCAGAGGTTCCTCTGCTTCGCCTCTTGCAGAGAACGCACGATATTGGTCACCTGGGCAATTCGCACATGCTCCGAAGCCCCTGCGGACGTCTTGGCGGCAGTAGCGTTCAAGGGTGCGGCACGACGCTCCGGTAGCATGACGCCATCCACACCAACCGCATCGCACGTCCTGAGGATCGCTCCGAGGTTATGCGGGTCCTCGATTCCATCCAAGGCGAGCAGGAAGCGGTACTCTCCAGTCACAGGAGCATCTAAAAGATCCTTCAGCACCAGCAGTCTGCGACTCTGGACGATGGCGAGCACACCTTGGTGTGCCTCCGTCTTTGCTAATCGCGTTAGCTGTTCGCGCGGTTCAAGTGAGATCCGTATACCAGCGCTTCTGCAAAGCTGCACAATCCGATCGAGCCGCTCATCCCTGCGTTCCCGGGCAACAATCACGTGGTCCAGCCGTCGAGAACCCGACCGGACTGCTTCCTCCACGGGATGAAGACCAAATAGAACTTCCATGGTTTAATTTTACGGCGAACCACGTCCCAAATCGCTCGGATGCGAGCTTGCGATTGTAAAATGGTAGGGTTATCGGCGTCGTTACGCGCCAGCGAAGACCTTCTTCGCGATAGCGAGGATGTCGACGAGCACAGCGTCTTTCTGCACACAAGGAGCGTCTCTACTCACATGCGCGGCAACTCAATGACAGCGTCAGCTATCCTCTTGGCGGCGCACAGCCATGCCGAAAACGCCGCCATTGCGCATGGCCTGAAACGTCAGGACGCTGATCTTCTAGATCGTCTGATCGAGCAATACCAGCACCGCCTTTTCCGCTATCTGCTCTTTCTCACCGGTAATCGGGAGATCTCCGAGGATCTCTTCCAGGAGACCTGGATGCGCGTTCTCCTCCGTGGGTCCCAGTACAATGGGAAAGCCCGCTTTGACACCTGGCTCTTTACAATCGCCCGCAACCTCGTAATTGATCTCTCCCGAAAGAGAACAGCAGTAAGCCTCGATGAACTTAGCGAAAGCTCTGAGGACGACCGTCCCATCGAATTCCCCATTCATGATCCTTCTCCTCTCGATCAGATTCAGACTGGAGAGGATCGCGCGGAGGTCAACGAGGTCCTTCACAAGCTCGAGTCGAACTCCCGCGAGGTGCTCGTTCTACGCTTCTATGAGGAGCTCTCTCTTGAAGAGATCTCGGGTGTGACGAAGGCACCACTGTCGACGGTAAAGTCACGGCTATACCGCGGCTTGGCAGCGCTCAGGCCCGAGATTGAGAGAATTCGCGCCATACGTCCATCCGAGGTGGTTGTATGACACACCACCCCTTGAACTCTGGCGAGAAGCTCTCCTCCCCGTACCGCGCGGGTGAGGACGAAGTGACTTCCATGGCACAGGCGGCGCTGGTTAATCGAACTCACCGCATTGTGCGGGAACGAGCTAAGTCCCAATCAGATCGACGGAGCCGCCTGAGAAGCCTCTGGATTCCCCTGGCGGTCTGCTCCGCTCTGCTTCTCATCATCTCCAGCGGAGTCTGGACCGCTCTAGCCCAGAACGACCTGTCCCCCACGGGCATTCCGGACGCAAGCGACCAAATGCTTGTCTTTCTTCTCTGGTTCTTTCCCGTCTCCGCTTCCTTGCTGGCACTAGTCTGGTTCAAACGCGCGCGTACGCCTTCCGGCATCGAGCCAGCCCGATGAGTAGGTTCTGGCCAGCAGGGTCGACCCAGAGCCATGAAATCGAACATGGCCGGACGGATGATCTGAGCGTCATACCCGCATGGTCGGTGGTTCTCTCAATCCTTGTCTTCGGGGCAGTTCAGTATCTTTTCCACATCGTGATGCCGCATCATAAGCACGAACTGCTTCCGATGCGGTTGCTGATGGGCTACTCCTGGGGTACAGCCTTCTCAAGCTACGTGCTCCTCGTCGGTTACGTCAGCCGTGACGTGAAACGACGGAATATGTCCGCGGGCATCTGGATGTTAATCGTTGTGCTGATGCCAGGTGGGATCGGCGCTGTTGTCTACTTCCTGATGCGCCAGCCGTTGCTGTCCCGCTGTCCTCATTGCGATACGGAGATAGCGTCCAGCTATCACTTTTGTCCCCAGTGCCAGTTTCAGATGGCACCCGTCTGCGGCCAGTGCTTTCGTGGTGTAAAGATCACGGACGTGTATTGCATCCAGTGCGGACATGATCTTGCTCAGGATGGCGCTCCTGCGCGCCTCCGAGCTTACAGCGATTAAGCTTTCAACCATGCTCCTGCGTGCTCTCATCATCGATGACGAACCTCTTGCCCGGCAGGAACTGCAGTACCTCCTCGAAGATGGCGGTGATGTCAGCGTTCTCGCACAAGGCTCAAACGGCATCGAGGCCGTGGAACTTATCCGTACTCACAATCCCGATCTGCTTTTCCTCGACGTTCAGATGCCCGGGCTCGACGGCTTCGCCGTCCTGAAGAAACTCCTGGACCGAAAGATCAAGCTCCCGCAGGTCGTCTTTGCCACAGCCTATGATCGATACGCGGTCCGAGCCTTCGAGGTCAACGCCGTCGACTACCTGCTGAAACCATTCGAAAAAGGCAGGGTAAGGCGAACCATTGAAAAGGCGCGGGCACGCTTGGCAGGGCAGATCGACCTCTCCGCCACCGCAACCGAGGCAGGTACCGAGGCGAAGCTCGACGCCTTGCTCCGTCTCATCGGCGAACAGGCACAAGGACGCCCGGTTCAAACCGGAAAGGTCGTTGTCCGGGCGCAGAACCGGCTGATGCTTGTCAACCAGAGAGAGATCTGTTTCGCTTCGATCGAAGAGGGAGCGATCAGCGTAGTCGGGTCTGCTGTCGAGGGCCTTTCGAACTGCAGAACGCTCGAAGAACTCATGGATCAACTCGACCCGGAAACCTTCTGGCGCGCGCACCGATCTTTTGTGGTCAACATCCAGCACATTCGCGAGGTTGTTCCGTGGTTTAAGTCAAGCTACCAGCTTCGCATGGACGATCCCAAGAAAACTGAGATTCCCGTGAGTCGCTCACAGACAAAGCGCCTCCGCGAGCTCTTCAATCTGTAAACGCACATCAGCTACCGTTCGCTCCGCGGCCTTCGAAAATGATGGTTGAAGTCGAACCGATACACGCCACCTAATGTAATGACCCTTGGGTTCAGTGTGCCAATGCTCGTTGCCTGGAATGTACCTGCTGGCGTGCTCACAAACGTCGCCGACGCAGGTGCTCCGTTCAGGGTAGCGAACGGAACATCCCAATGCTGATACTGGAAGTCCCCTTTAATTGCTAACTGCGGAGTTAGATCATAGTCGAGACCCACGCCCGGAGAGAACACCGTGGAGGTCGAGGAGAGAAACAGTACCGTTCCAATCTGCAACCCGCCTCGCTGGTAATCGACCTGTCCACGGCCGACCAGAAAATCAACATAAGGGTGAAGCCGCCCAAACTGTCGCTCCACTTTCAGACCACCCAGAAAATCCTTCTGTGCATCGATCTGGCCCTTATGAACCGGAAATGTACCGCGTACTTCCAAGATCGGACGATATCGGTGAAAGCTCATGAATGCGAGGTCTGCGCCCGCTGTAATCCCGAGGTTTCTTCCACCAAGCAGGCCTGTATAGGTTCCCGTCCCGCCGCCAAACGCCGACAAGGCCAGCTGCTGCGTCGCGGTTGCCGTTGCTTGAGCTCGGGCCGGTACTGCTTGGCAGAAAAAGGCAAACATAAACACCATCGCCGCTGCCGTCGAAAATCTTTTCATGCGGGTTGACCCTCGTCTCTTGAATGCTGGTACACCTGGAATGACACAGAACGACTCACTGCTTTAGATGCCGCGGTCCACCGGGTTCGCGATCGCGCTCCGCCCACGTGTTGGCTTTTACGTATTTCCAGTTCACGTAAAGAGCGTGATTCAGGTGAAATGTAAGCCCTTCGCGACCGTCCAAGAAGCCCAACCGAAGAATGTAGTTGTACACAAATGTGAATGCCGGGTTCAGAACTGTATTCAGGAGGAAAGCGAAGGTCGTAGAGCTCGTCTTCCCTCTGGAAACCATCAGCGGAATACTTGCTGTACTGTACCGGTGCATGTGCTCGATGTACGAATCGAGGGTGGGGTACTGGTAGTGGAGCAGATCTCCTTTGCGGAGGTGGCCGACAGGGCCAGCGGGCTTGGGGGTAGCATGGGGTTCCGTATCTTCCCGGAGTCGCGCAAAGCCTTGCCGAAACAAGCGCAGCTTGCGGTCAGGGTACAGCCCGCCATACCGCATCCAGCGACCGAAGATCAGGTTGCGTCGCCGAACAGTGTAGCCCTGAAACGCGGGACTTCCAGCGAGCAGCTTCTGAATCTGTGCTGCAAGCTCGGGGGTCACAACCTCATCGGCATCAAGGTTGAGTACCCAAGGGTGCGTGCACTTATCAAGAGCGGAGTTGACCTGCGCGCCGTAACCCTTCCAAGACTCCTGGAAGATTTGAACGTTGTACGCGCGGGCTATATCGCGTGTGTTGTCGGTTGATCCCGAGTCTACAAGGACGACCTCGCTGGCCCAGGTGACACTGGTGAGGGTTCGGGCGAGGTTCTCGGCCTCATTATGCGCGACGATAGCGACTGATACGGTGTTGGTCACGGCCCTCGGCAATACCCATCTAATTCTATAGGGCGGAATCACTCAGAGTTGTTGAGGAGATCGAGCGGACAGGACAACATGCCGCGTCGTCTGGCATCCAATATACGGATATTATCCGCACGCTAATTCATTGCTTCTAAAGGAAGCGACAGAGGGAAGAATGGCAATTCAAACAGTGCAGGACCTATTTATCGACGAGTTGAAGGACATCTACTCCGCAGAGAAGCAGGCTATTAAGATGTATCCGAAGCTGGCGAAGTCAGTCACTTCGGGGGAACTGAAAGAGGCGCTGCAAACGCATCTGGAGGAGACAAAAGGGCAGATAGAGCGACTGGACCGGGTCTTCGAAATCTTGGAGAAGCGGCCGACGGGTAAGACCTGCGAGGGGATGAAAGGTGTACTCGAAGAGTCGTCTGAGGCTCTTGAGGAAATCGAACAGGGGCCCGTGCGGGACGTTGCTCTGATTGCGGCTGCACAACGATCCGAGCACTACGAAATTGCGGCGTATGGCACAGTGGTCGCGCTGGCAAAAGCGTTAGGCGAGCAGGAGATTCTGGGGCTATTGCAGGAGACGCTGGAGCAGGAAAAGGCGACCGACAAGAAACTGACCATGGTGTCGAAGTCAGTGAACAAGCAGGCAATCTCTGAGTCGGAACCGGAGGAAGAGGGCGAAGAGATGGAGGGAGATGAAGAGGGTGGGGAAGAAGAAGAGGACGCTGGAGATGAGGAGGAGGTGGAGCCAGTTGTCGCTCCAACCAAAGCTGCAAAAAAGGGGGGCAAGCGTTAGTTTTGTATACAGTTCGCTACAAAGGGCCGAAGCGGATGCTTCGGCCCTTTGTAGCGATATCGACAGGATAGCCTTAGAACGCCCACCTACCGCAGTATGGAGGCCGGTGGGTGGACGAACCGCTTGATGTTTACAGGTTGCGAGCTCGGTTGCCCGTGACCAGCCTTAGGAGGAGGGTAAGGAGGACAGCGCCTACTATGGCGACCAGGACGGTATAGAGAAGGCCTCCCTGACCGGAGTAGCCGAGGGAACGCATGATGAAGCCTCCAACGACCGCTCCGACGATGCCGACGAGGATGTCGCCGATGACGCCGAAGCCGGAGCCCTTCATGAGCTTGCCAGTGATGAAGCCGGCGATGAGACCTACGATGATCCACCAGAGGATGAACATCCGCGTACTCCTTAGAAATGCTGAGATTTTGGGGGCCGGGTGCTGCGGGGCTTCGTGTTGCCGGTTAGGGGTGGTGGTGAGAATGTGGCTTTTGGTCGATACCTGCGGCTCACAATCCTGATGTGCTGTTCATCAGAGTGGAATCGTCGGCTTCGGGTTGTTTAGCATCAACACTTTACGTTGCGGGTCCGTTGTTGGCCCAGGGCGGAGCGACTCGCACCTAAAGGCGCACGACCGGCCCTACCCCCCCCCCGGGTACTTTAGTATCAAAGTCCTCCATCTATAAGGGTTAGGTTCGGACCAGAGTGTGCAGAGTACCTCCGGGCTTTGGCATAGACCGCAGGAGGAGTTCCGCTACTTCCAGTGTAGTGGTTTTGGATGGGTGATTGCGCCATGCGGTTTGTGTCGTTCGAAAGTCCCACTCTGCGCTGGATGGGGCACCCGTCTTGGGCGTGGCTGGCTGGAAAGAGTGCGCTTGGTGTACCTGCTATCAGCCGGCTTTTCACGATATCGAGCGGTCTACTCGGACTCCAGGGTGACGCGACCGGGTTTGCCGGTCGCGCAGTGGAGAAAGCTGCTCCAGGGGTAGTCTTCGGGAGCGGAGACGAGGCCACGCTTGACCGGGTTCCGGTGGATGTACTCAACCTTCTCGAGGGCCTCGGTATGGGTGGAGACGTTTCGGTCATAGTAGCGGCGTTGCCAGAACTGCTCCGCCTCTGGAGCTTTGAGGACCCGCGAGGAACGCTGCTTGAGGATCTGCAGGAAAGTTGCGACGGTTGCTGTCCGAGGCTCGTCAGTGAGGAGGTGCACGTGCTCGGGCATGAGGACGTAGGCCGCGATCAGGAGACCTTGCTGGGCCCGGGTGTGTTCGAGGATCTGTTCGAGCATGTCTTTGGCTTGGGGGGAGGAGAGGAGAGGCTGGCGGCGGTAGCAGCTAAACGTGATGAAGTGGAACTGGCCGAATTGTTGGAAGCGCTGGAGGCCGATCGGCATTGCGGTTGGGACAGTTTACCGAGGTTCTTCGGGGGTCCATGGTTGGAAAGTTGTAAGGTGGGGCAGGAGGGTTTACGTCCCACCCTACGCGGTGAAGCTGCGAAGGATGGGGCACCAAGAGAGATGTGGCTGGGCAAGGGTGGGCTGCCAGCCCGGTTTGGATAGTTTACGGGGGTCGATGTTGGAGAGTTGTAGGGGGCGGAGGGTTTACGTCCCACCCTTCGCGATCAGGCTGCGAAGGATGGGGCACCACGAGGGTTGTGGCCGGTCAAAGGTGGGCCATCAGCCGGGCACCGTCGTTGTCGAGATAGGCGAGGCGGCGATAACAACTGAAGGTGATGAAGTGGTCGTGCCCTTCGGTCTGCTAACACTTGAGCCGGCTCGGCTGGAGTGATCGTAACCTTAGCTCTCGTCGGACCCCACCCATGCGCGATGAGACTGCGCATGAATGGGGCACCCAAAGTGGTGGGTGGGCCACCTACCAAAGTTTGGCTACGGGGTGGGGCTATCTGTCGGGGATGGTCAGCGGGCGGCGGCGTGGTGGTCGTAGCTGAGGACGCGACTGAGCTTCCAGGCGCCGTTTTTGTAGACCCAGAGCATGGTGAAGGCGGCTTCGCCGGAGGCGACGGGGTTTTTGTTTTCGAAGAAGCGGTGGGAGCCGATCTCGATGGCGCCGATGCCCTTCATGGGGTAGACCTTGAGGGTTCCGGGGGTAAGCTCGCGGGTGACGTGGCCGCAGATGTTTTTGCGGATGCTCTCGGTGAGGGCGGCGTTGCCGAGGGTGACGCCGCCCTGGTCGTGGTAGAACTCGACGTCGTCGGCGACGAGTGCGGAGAACCTGGGGAGGTCGCAGCGGTTGTAGGCGTCGAAGAGGGCGGTGTCGAGGGCGAGGAGGGTGGAGTCGAGTTCGGCTGGGGTGTGGATCTGGTCGAGAGGAAGGATGGCGGGGGTTTGGGCGGGGAGCAGGGTGGGGGCGGAGAGGGCGAGCGACAGGGTGAGGGTGGTGAGGAGGTTGGGCATGGGTGAGGTCTCTCCGGTGAGGCTGCTCGTGGGTACGGCGGGGTGGGGAGAATGTTCCTTGGGTGGAGGGACAGGAACTACGGAGTCCGGTTCGCACGCGACATAGACCTTATGGTGCTGCCATTCAGAACGGAAAGGGATCACCGGATTCGCCCTGTAAATCGCCGCTTGTCAGTTCGCGTCCACAGGCTTAGTGTTAGCAAGCTGTTAGCATTTTGTTAGCACCTATCCGGTAGTGTGACCCATGGAGCGGGCAGATGACAGAAGAGTTGAGCAAATTAATCGATGCAGCGCGGCATCGACCTTTTTCGGATGAAGAGCGACAGGCGCAACGGCGCAGCTTTGCGTACGGCAATGCCAAGATCGAGAACGATCGGATCACATGGGACATGGTGGTTGAGGCGGACGAGCGCATGAAGGCGGACCTGAAGGCGCGTTAATGCCAGACGAGGAACGGCATAGTCATGCCGCGGAAGCGACTATTGTCAGCGACCCCGATCAGCTGGCGCGACTCGAGGTTTACAACACACTTCGCCAATACTCCAAGATCGAGGAGATGGTGGGATATTTCCTTGATGCGGAGCGCCCATTCAAGCTGCGGCCATCGCATATCTCAACCCTTCACCGTGAGGCGTTGCAGGGTATTTCTTCTTCTGCCGGTTTGTGGCGACCATCCACCGTTGAGATCAGCAACAGCAAACATACTCCTCCTCAAGCGTTCGAAGTTCCGGAGCGGATCGAAGAGCTCTGCGATTATGTGAACGAGAAGTGGAGTGAGAAACAGCCGCTCCATCTCGCCGCTTATGTGATGTGGCGGTTGAACTGGATCCATCCGTTTACGGACGGAAATGGGCGAACGTCGCGTGCGGTGTCCTATCTCGTGCTCTGCGTCCGTTTGCGGATGCTACCACCCGGCAGGATGACCATCCCACAGCAGATCGAACAGGAGAAAACTCCATACTATAGGGCGCTCGAAGCAGCAGACGACGAGTGGTCGAAGGGCCACGTCGATCTAACGGCGATGAAGCAGTTGCTGGGCTCCATGCTCGCGAAGCAGCTTCACGCGATCTACGAGGAATCCGCTTCGGGCGGTGAGTAGCTACTCTTGGGCAGGAGCGGTTCATCGCGCCAAATGTCCTAAGAAGGCTCTGCGTAAGCGCGTGATCTATGGTTTGCAGTGATGCGAGAGTGGAACTGCGAGCGAGATTCCGCTTGCTGATGACTCGTTGTGGCTGTTTTGGGGTGTGAGGACTTGAACAGTCA